>ENA-OWNT01000349-OWNT01000349.1-seawater-metagenome-genome-assembly--contig:-NODE-349-length-117702-cov-41.099239_pt1 | contig 117702 bp, 109 predicted proteins | sample MGYA00238136_ERZ651165 | MGnify/ENA primary metagenome ERZ651165 (study PRJEB26861, sample SAMN08777766) | seawater metagenome | isolation source: coastal seawater | place: USA: Florida | collected...
CCTGTGGTTCTTAAAGCAAGGAGAATCATAATGAATTAGCAGCGTTCATGGAAGGCTTGTGCGTAAGGTGAGTAAAATAAGTCATGAAATTAGAACACCTCTCAGCGCTATTGTAGCTTTGGTTGATTTTCTAAAGTCCACACACTTAAGCCAAGAGCAGCAATCATATATCCAAGATATTGAAATATCAGCTCGTCAAATATTTGAATCAGAAGAAAAAATATATGCCTGGATAGATGGATGCCTAGCTCAAAGGGTAAAGCAATAAATCATAAGAAAAGGAGTTCACACTATGAAAACTATACAAATACTTTTTGTTGAAGATTCACCCATGATTATGGAGATATCAAAACGAATGATCACTAACCTTGGTTACGAAGCAGATTATGCAACCAGTGGTGAGGAAGCGTTGGCCATGTTCGAAAATAAAGAGTATGACCTTGTGCTCACAGATCTTGGTTTGCCAAATATGTCTGGTGAGCAGCTCATTGCAAAAATGAGAAAATATGAAAGAAGATATCGTATTAAAGAGTCAAGAATATGCGCTATAACTGCTTATAGGTTAAAGGATGTGCGTGATCTATGCTTGGCTTCAGGTGTTAATTCAGTTTGCAATAAGCCATTGCAAATGCCTATGTTGGTGCAAGCAATTCAAGAATGCCAGAATTTTTAAATGATTAAAAAACGTGTGATAAGCCACAAAAATTAATATAAAACAGGGAGGTGTGATTTTTTATGTTACATCAAGAAAAAAATTTAAGTCGGTATATGAGTAACACGGCTCAGATATCAAACCTATTAAGCACGGTAGATCTCAAGCAATATTTTGATAAAAATAATAAGCAGGCAAAGCATGCTCATGATAAAGATTGCTTGGTGCCATTATCAATAGGGGGGGTAGAAATATTACTTACTGAAAGAGAGGCGCATTGCGCTTTATTAACAACCTTTGGTTATACCTCTAAAGAAATAGCTGTTTATATGCTGTTATCCCCAAGAACAATAGAACATTACCTATCATGCATCAAAAAAAAGTTATACATAACAAAACGATCTGAGCTAATTATTGCATTGTTCCAAAGTGATTTTATTAAGGTAATGGATAAATTGATAAAGAAAAGAACCAAAAAAAGAAAATAAAGTGCTATTTTCCGTATTTTTTACCATTATGTACGACAAAATTATTTGATAAAATCGTAAATAGTTATACATCAATTCACTCCATGATCAACATGGATTACTCAACAAGGAACACAATGCATATTTACATGAAAATGGATAAAATCCCAGGCAGCGCAACAGATAAAGCCCATAAAGATTGGATAGAGCTAGAAGGTTTTAATTTAGGTGTTAATTGTCCATCACCCATGATTTCAGGAAAAATGGCCGATCGCCAATTTAGTTTACCTGAATTTATTGAACCAACATTTACTAAAAAAATAGATAAATCTAGTGGTGGTTTGTTCGATCACGCCACATCAGGTAAAGTTATTCCACAGGTAACGATTGCTATGACAGGTAATGACACCGATTATTTAACCTATACATTAACGAATGTTATTATTACCAGCCGTAATATTGAAGCACATAATGGTGCAGGTGTTATTGAATCAGGCACCTTAAGTTATAGTAAAATTTCTGAAACGCATACGCAGGCTGGTGCTAACGGTAAGTTATCATCACCATTTACTACAGGTTATAACTTAGAAGAAGCGAAGAAACTATAATGGGTGATTCAAGCGATATCGTGGTTGAAGTGATTGTTTGGGAAGGAATTACTGTAAATCCATTTGGTCATATTTCAACTAAAATTACTAAAAATGGTATTACATATTCATATTCATTAGAACATGGCTATAAACCAAGGCTTGTTTGTAATAAAGAATCATTTCGACAGCTCGATAAGCATGAACAAAGGATTAGGAGTGGAAACGGGTTAATTCTTAATGTTACAGAAGATCAGGCAAAGGAAATTTTTATTGTCATGCAAACACGATTTCATGATTATAAAGGCAGTGGTTGTGATTATTTGACATTTTGGCATAACTGCACATCTGCAATACAAAGAGCTCTAAAAAAATCTGGTGTTAATTTGTATGATTTTGTGTTTCATAGCACAATTCTACCAGCATATGTCGAAAGAAATATTTTAAAGACAAAGAATAATGGTGGCTGGCTCGTTAAAGAGATAATCAAGTACAAAAAGGGTGAGGATAAGGGTGTTGTAGTTAATAAAGATGAAGATGTGTTATTATTTGGAGTAAATGTTCAAAGAACAAAGGAAGGGTGGTACACAGATGCTACTCTTGATATTCATATTATGCAAGGATGATACTCTTAATGCTTTCTATATTCATACAGGTTTATTTACTTTCTTTAATATTATTTGTGCCTGCATCATTGTTGTTATCAGCACCTGCATTTTATATTTTACATAAAAAAAATAGATTATGTATTATTGATTTTGGATTTAATATTGTTCCTTTAGCATTATTAAGCTTGTTAGCTTCGTGTGCCATACCAGTATTTAGTGGATTTAGTTATTCAAATCTGGCAATAGAACCATTAATTATTGCTTTAGTAAGTATATTGGCTTGCTATAGCAAGATATTTATACCTCATCACTATCCATCAAAAGTTGTTTCAATTATTTATATGTGTTTGATGCTCATTATTACTGCATGCATATTTTTCTTTTTTCCAGTATTGGGTGAATAGGATAGGTCGGCTAAGTAAAGAAAACCTCCGTTTTATTTACCATTCAAAAACACCAAGTCCATACAAGGTCAAGCCGGAGTAATATTCCCCCACAAAAGTGGACACTGATTTGTTAAACTACTCATAACAAAGAGGTGACTCATGAAAAGACAAGCAAGGCGTTATACGCCAGAATTTAAAAATGAAGCTGTGAAGCTGGCGCTAGCATCAAAAACAGCTGTAGAGGCAGCAGATACACTTGGCATTCCCAAAGCGACTCTCCATAGCTAATGCTGTGTTGGATGTGAAAATTAAAACGCTATTTAAAGCATATTATCGAAGAGCCGGCTCACTACGCATCACCAAAGACTTGCATGCTGCCAATGAGCCTTGTAGTGAAAATCGCATCGCTAGACGCATGAATAAGCTATGACTTTGCGTTTTAGCTAAGCGTAAATTCAAAGTGACTACAGATTCAGATCACAATAAGCCTATTTTTGAAAATATACTTAAAAGAGACTTTAGCACCACTTCAGTAAATCAAAAATGGGCTGGTGATATCACTTATATTCGTACAGATGAGGGGTGGTTTCATTTGGTGCACCAAAGCCATTCGGGGTGGAGGTTTAGGGGTGAATCCACTGATAAAGTAGTGAGGCAGCTTGGGTTGAATGGCAGCCGCTTGCTGGACAGCCATTGCATGAGCCACCGCCGGTGGCGCAACCGTCAACCTGTTGTGAGAGGCACTTTAGCCTGCCTTTATTTTCAAAATAAACCAGCATATGTTGTGTCGTTTCAGGGTCTGTATTAATGGCTGCAGCTACTTGTGCTAAGGTTGCAATCGGTTGCTTAGCAAAAAAATGTTTAATCTGGCTGAGCATGCGAACCTCTTTGTGCCGCGCTTTTCATGATAATTAAAGTTAACACAAAAGCTGCGGTAATACCTAGCATCCAAGCCATTGAGGCATGCGGATGCTTAGATAAAGTAAGTGCCTGATAAACAAAAACAGATAGCCCATAAGCCAGTGCGCCAGACCATAACAAAGAAAAGTAAGCCCATTTCGCTCCAACTTCACGTTTCATGACTGCAAGAGTTGAGATGCAAGGAAAATAAAGTAATACAAAAAGTAGGTAAGCAAAAGCGGCTTGTGCTGAACCAAAAGATTTGTACATTTCACCAAATGCTGCGCGGTCCATATCATGGGGTGGGGCGCTAGCAAGAATAGGGTCGCTTAATGCCTGCGGTAAAGCCTCAATATTATCGCGAATAGATTTTACGGCATCGAGCAAGCCTTGGGTAACGCTAAAGCCTTGGTCGGTTTGGCCATGCACATGTGCAAGATCGCTGTATAAAGAGTTTAGTGTAGCGATGACAACTTCTTTGGCTAAGACGCCAGTGATCAAACCAACGGTAGCCGGCCAGTTTTTATTTTCAATGCCCATGGGGTGTAGCACGACCGTAGTTTTTTGGCCAACCCATGATAGTAAAGTGTCGCTATTGGCATCAGCATTAGAAAAACGGCCATGAATGGTCACAGTGTTTAAAACACCGATCATCAAACACACAGGAATGATTACGCGGCTAGCGCGCTTAATAAAATGTTTTAAGCGTTGCCAAGTATGACGGCACAATACACGGGTTTGTGGTAGATGATAAGGTGGTAGCTCTAAAAGTAAAGGTTCTGGTTTGCCGGGTAATAATGTTTTTCTTAAAATTAACGCGGTCAATACAGCCACGGCAATACCAATAAAATAGAGTAAGAAAATAATATTTTGGCCGCCTTGTTTGAAAAAAGCAGAAACAAAAACCGCAAAAATAGCTAAGCGTGCACCGCAAGACATAAACGGCATCATCATCACTGATAAAATGCGATCGCGCGGGCGTGATAAAGTTCGTGCACCCATGACTGCGGGCACGTTACAGCCGAAGCCTACAATCATAGGCACAAAAGATTTTCCGGGTAGGCCAAGCTTTTGCATTAAGCGATCAACAACAAAAGCGGCTCGCGCCATATAACCACTATCTTCTAAAAAAGATAAAAACAAAAACATCCCTGCAATAACAGGGATAAATGTGATCGTGGTGTTAATACCTTTGCCAAGGCCGCTGGCTAAAATGGCAACTAACCAGGGTGGTGTATGTAAGTGCATTAAGCCTACAGCCAAGCCATTGACCAATAAAGTATTGCTGCTAATATCAAAAAAATCTTGAAATGCACCACCTATGTTAATCGCAAAGAAAAACATAGCATACATGACTAAAATAAAAATCGGTAAACCTAGGAATTTATTTAATACAATACGATCTATTTTTTCAGTGATATTGCGTCGTTTCTTTTGTGCGGATAAGCATAAATCAGCTGCGGTGTGAGCATAAGTATAGCGCGTATCCGCTAATATAATATCAATGTCTTCCTCTAGGTGGGCATCATTATGTTTTAAAGTTTTATGGGTTTGCTGTAATTGTTCTGTGGTTAATAAACTTTTCGCATAATGATCATCTTCGCATAAGCGCAAAGCTAGCCAAGGTGCTAAAGGTTTTTCAGAAATAAGGTTTGTGATGACTTGGATTGAATCGAGTAATACAGGATTGACAGTCGCTAGCCAAGGCAAAGTTTCAATGGGTTTTGCCTGCGGTTTATTGGTGACAAATGTTTCGATCATTGCTTTTTTAAGTGCTTTTAATCCTTTGCCTTTATGTGCTTGGATAGGGATAACTGGGCAGCCAAGTTTTTTTGATAACTCCTCGGCATTGATGGTTTGGCCATGCTGTTGATCCAGTACATCAACCATATTAAGTGCGACAATCATCGGTACTTGCGTTTCTAATAATTGTAGAGTTAAAAATAAATGACGTTCTAAACGTGATGCATCTATAATGTTAATAACACCGTCGATAGAGTCTTCTAACAAACACTTTGTGCTAATTTGTTCATCGAGAGAATTTTTTTGGTGAGCAAGTAAAGAATAGATGCCAGGTAAATCAATCACTTCGACGTTTTGATTATCGATACAGCTAGTGCCTATTTTTTTTTCAACGGTGACGCCTGACCAATTCCCTACGCGCTGATGGCTGCCAGTAAGGCGATTGAAGAGGGCGCTTTTGCCAGAATTTGGGTTGCCTGCGAGCGCGATAGTTGTCATAGCTGTTCCAATTTTAAAATAGCGGCTTCTTGCTTTCTAAGCGCAAGGCAGGCTTGACGCACTTGGATTTGAATAGGGTCACCCATCGGCGCAATGCGGATAATATCGATAGTCGTACCAGGTGTAAGCCCCAAAGCCATTAATTGGCGTCGGTAACTGGCATCACAGGCTTTAAAGCCAATGATTTTAGCTTGCTGGCCTGGTTTTAGTTGGTCTATCGTAAGGGTCATATCAAAATCTCTAAATGCGAATGATTCTCATTTGCAACAATTATGGGCGCTGTGCTTAAGGAAGTCAACTGCCATTTTTTGTAGTTCAACCAGCTTACCATGAAAAAAGTGAGTGGTATCAGGCATGCTAATAAATTGAGCCTCAGGGGCATGCTCAGCAAGCCATTGTTCGTTATGGCTATGTGCAATAACTTCATCGGATTCGCCGTGCACTACCAGCCATGGGCAAGCGGGTGTTTTGCTGACTTGCAGGTTTTCATAATGCAGTGCAGGTGCAATTGTGACCAACGCTTGTGGTGGTGGGCTCATTTGTGCGGCGAGTTCGGTGGCGATATAGCCTCCAAAAGAAAAGCCCATGACTATAATCGGCTTCCAAGAAGCGCGATCTTCTTTGTTAAAGCCCGCCTCAAAATCCTCATTTACGCTTGAGTAAACTCCGGTTTCTCGTTGTGCTTTGCCTTGAATCTCATCACTTCTTGAAAGCCTCACATCGGCAGAAGCTTGATCTTCTTTGTTAAAGCCCGTTGGATTATTCTTACTCTCCCCTGGTGGGAGAGTCAAAATCTTAGATTTTGGAGAGGGGGAAAAATAATCCAGTAAAAAATCCAGCGCAGCCTTGGCATCCTCTAGCTCGCCAATCCCTTCGCCATAGCTGCCTTCACTTTTGCCAACGCCGCGAAAATTAAATCGTAACGAAGCATAGCCACATTCAGCGGCTGCTCTTGCTAAAGTGGTTACAACTTTATTGTGCATGGTGCCTTGATAAAGTGGATGCGGATGACAGATCAGTGCTAACCCCTTGGGGTCACCATCTGTTAGAGATAAAAGCCCTTCTAGTTGGTAAGGCCCTGGAATAATAATAGGTATTGCTCGATTCATGTGACTACGTTAATCTTCACAGCATAACAAGTCAAACAAAATTTTTTATAGGATGCGTAAATGACAAAGAGTGATTTTTTAACACGAATGCAAAGGCTGGGTGAAGAGCAATTTAACTTGAATGAACAAGATGAGTTGGGCAGAACATTGGCATGGTATGCAGCTTATTATAATATGCCTGATGCATTACGGGAGCTTATTAATCATGATGCAGATATTGATATGGTTGATTTGAAAGGGGATGCACTGCTTGACGCTATTTTGAAACCGATTGAGGTTATTGTAAGTCAGCCTGATCAAGATGGTTACAGTGAAGTGGTGAGTAATCCTGGGGTGCCTAGTAAAAATAGCATGACCCCTGATATTGTGAAGTGTACATTTTTACTGATGGCACATGGACAGTATCATTATTTGCTGGAACAATTTATTCAGAAGATAAGTGTCATGTTGGATCAAGGATTTGATTTGAGATCACTCTTGGCATGGTATTGGCAAGTGGATGTTATCGGTAACAATTTTGCAAAAGAAATAGAGAGTGGTGCTGAAAATAAGGAAGATGATCAAGCATTAAAAAAGATAGTTAATCTATTAAGAGGGTTTAATCAGCAGTTGTATGCTCCAAAGGTATTGTTAAATTTTATAGGTGTTGACCCCAATCATCGATCAACGCAACAACAAGCATTTTGCAAGCGTTTCATGCAAGTTTTTAAGCTATTGCCGATGGCTTCATACCATAAAAAGATTGCAGCAATTATGCTAAAAATAAGTGTTCCCCCGGTGGATTTATATAGCAAGCCGATGGATTTGCTGTCTGTATTGGTGGGTTATTTGCGGCATGGCCTATTGTCTGATTTTCAACAAAAGATGTTAAAAATGCTCACGCAGCATGTGTATTATGGTGAGGGGGTATACCTGTTTAATGTGTATTTTTTGTGTGAGTGGATGCTTCTTCATTCGAGCCCGCAGACTGTAGAGGCATTTCAAGTTTTTGTGGCGGTGTTAAATTTAAATTTTCAAGGGAGCTTTTTAAATCATTTTAGATTGATCACAGGCTATCCTCTTTGTGACAAGCCAATGAGTGTATTAGATGTTAGTAATTTGGATAACTATATTATACAAAGAGCTATGTCAGGTTTTGTTTATGTGAGGCTAATGCAATCAATTGGCTTAAGAAAGGCGAGTATGCAAAGTAGGTTGGTTGCAATGAATGGAAGTGATCTTTGGGCTAATAGGCAGAGTAATGCTTGTATGCAAGAAGCATTTGATAAGCGATTAGGTTTGACTCTCTATAAGCCTGTAGCATGCTCGTTTAGCTGCAGATTAACTTAGGCTTGTGTTGTTGGTTTTTGAATGATGAAGTCTGTGTATTCTTCATAAGGGATCGTATTGATATCTGCGTTTTCAACACGCGCTAGCACAGGCCCTTTTTTCAGCCAGGCTTTTAATTTTTCAATATCTGTTTCATCCCCAAAAGCTTCTAAGTTAACGCTGCCATCAGCTTCATTCTGCACCCAGCCCTGCAGGTTTAAATTGCGCGCTTTTTTCTGGGTGTATTTTCTAAAATAAACACCTTGGACTCTGCCGTTTATGTTCGCTTTAAGGCCAGTTTTTGCCATCTCAAATTCCTAATGTTTAAAGATTGTTCTATTATACATTTTTTTATATATAAACCCTAGTTTAGTTTGCAACGTACATTGAAACACGTTATCTTTTCTACTTCTATCACAAAAGGTTATGCGCATGGAAAGTACTAAGCAAAATACTTTTTTTAGTTGGTTCGTTATTTTGTTTGCTGCCACAGGCGGTATTTTATATGGTTATGATTTAGGCATTATTTCTGGTGCCTTATTATTTATTCAAAAAGATATTTCAATGTCAGTCGCTCAAAGTTCGTTTTTGGTGGGTGCGGTCTTAGGTGGTGGAGCCATCGCTACCCTGGTTTCTGGAACGTTGGCTGATTGGTTTGGCAGAAAGCATATGATTATTGCGGCGGCCATTATCTTTCTTGTCGGTGTTTTTTCTTTAGTTTATGCGCATACTTATCGAATGGTTTTGTTAGGTAGAATTACGCAAGGTATTGGTGTGGGTATTGTTACTATCATTATTCCGCTATATTTGGCTGAATCATTGCCTTCGCAAATTCGTGGTCGTGGCATTAGTACTTTTCAATTAATGTTAACAATTGGTATTGTTTTGGCTAATGTGGTAAGTATTTATTTTGTGCCAACACATAATTGGCGCGGCATGTTTGTATCAGCAAGTGTTCCAGGTGTTTTGTTGTTGCTTGGCGGCATCATTTTGCCTTATTCGCCTCGCTGGTTATTCAATCAAGGTAAAACTGAAGCAGCGCTTAAGAGTTTTTCTAAAACGCATCATGCCAGTTGGGTGCAGCGTGAGTGGGATAACTTTCTTGCCCTGGCTAATCATGAAAAGCAAACATTTAGTACGTATTTTAAAGCATTAAAACAATCTAAATTTTTGAAGCCAATGATTATTGTTTTAAGTGTTGCTTGTTTGCAGCAATTAATGGGTGTTAATTCTATACTACAATTCTCAGCTTTTTTACTAAAAGAGAATGGTTTGTCTTCCAATTTAAGCGCAGTTTTAGGTTCTAATGTTGTTGCTATAGCCAACTTTGCGATCACTTTAATTGGTTTATTTTTGGTGGATAAAATTGGTCGTCGTAAGTTGCTATGTTTTGGTACTGGTGCTGCAGCCATCTCTCTTATTTACTTAGCTATTATGTATTTGATTATGCCATTCGGTCAGGCAAAAGCCATTGGTATGCTATCAGGTTTTGTTGCCTTTATATTAAGTTATGCTATTGGCCCTGGTTTATGTATTTGGATAGTGTTAGCAGAATTGCTGCCAGCCAAAATTCGTAGTACAGGTATGTCGGTTGCTTTATGTGCCAACTCATTAATTTCTACCGTATTTGCCAGTGTCTTTTTACCGTTGGCCCAGCATATAACTTATGGTGGTATCTTTTTTGTTTGTGCAATAGCTTCAGGCGCTTACTGCTTAGTTTGTTATAACTGTGTACCGGAAACAAAAAACAAATCGTTAGAAGAGATTGAAAAAATGTTAAATAAACCTGATTCAGGTATAAGCGCATAGGAAAGTTATGGCAACTTATTTAATAACGGGTGGTGCGGGCTTTATTGGTAGTCATGTTGCTACGCTGGCTTTAGAGCTTGGGCATCAAGTTACAGTGTTAGATAATTTATCTACCGGTTCTTTAGTTAATTTAGCCAACATCAAAGATCATGCTAATTTTTCATTTTGTGAAGAAGATATTTGTAATCCTGAAAGTTATGATCATCTTATAGAAGGTGTGGAGCATATTATCCATTGTGCTGCTAAAATAAGCGTAGCGGAATCGGTTGCTAAGCCGGACCTTTATGAAAAGGTGAATGTAGAAGGCACGCGTAACTTGCTAGAAGCCGCTATAAAATATGGTGTTAAATCTTTTGTGTTATCGTCCTCTGCTGCAGTCTATGGTGATAATCCAATACTCCCTAAAACTGAATTGATGCAAGCTGAGCCTAAATCGCCTTATGCTGATAATAAATATCAAGATGAAATTTTATTGCAAGAATATAGTGATAAAAGTGATTTGCGTACTGTGGCGCTGCGCTATTTTAATGTGTTTGGTCCTAAGCAAGATCCGCATTCCCCTTATGCTGCAGCCATGCCCCATTTTATTAATCAAGCTGAAAGCCAGCAAGATATAACTATTTTTGGTGATGGTGAGCAAACTAGGGATTTCGTTTTTGTAGAAGATGTGGCAAAAGCTAACCTTATGGCATCTGAATCAGGTGAGGGTATTTTTAATATTGCAAATGGTGGGTCAATAACCATTACAGAATTAGCGGAAAAAATTAAAAACTATTTAAATGCTAATTCTAAAATATGTTATGCAGCAGAAAGGGCTGGTGATATTAAACATTCTAAAGCAGATGTTTCTAAAATGCGGGCGCAATGGCCAGGTTTAAAAAATGAATCGTTTGATGAAGCCTTAGGAAAAACAATTGAATACTATGTGAATGGATAAAAGTGATGAGTAAAGATGAAAATATTTGGCAAGATGTGTTTCATGCTTTTCGGTGTGAAGGTGATGTGGAGTCAATAAGTCAATATGGCTCTGGTCATATTAATGATACTTTTTTAGTGGTGACCAAGGGTGGTAATAACCCTAATTATACTTTTCGCTGTGTCAACACGAATGTATTTAAAAACATCGATGGCTTAATGCAAAACATTGCTTATGTTACCGAGCATATTCAACATAAAATTCTTAATGATGATGCTTATCAAGCTGCACAGGGTATGGAGTTAATACGCACTGTTGATGACAAGCACTACTATAAAGATAAGCTAGGGCATATTTGGACCTGCTATACTTTTGTGCCTGGCCAAACTCATGAGCATTATCATAATCTAAAATTACCAGAGCAAGCAGGTCAAGCCTTCGGGCAGTTTATTTGTATGCTGCAAGATTTGGATCCAAATAAATTATGTGAATCTATTCCTAGCTTTCATGATATTAACTTGCGTTTGTCGCAATGGGAAGAGGCTAAAATACAAGCTGATACGAAAACAATTGCAGAGTGTCAGGCTTGGATTGATTTTGTAGAAAGTCGTTTAGAAGCTATGCAGCGCTTGCCTGCTATGAAGGCTAGTGCTGAATTGCCTGTGCGCATTACGCATAATGATACCAAATGTAATAATGTTTTGTTTAATGATCACGATGAAGCTGTTTGTGTCATTGATCTAGATACAGTCATGCCCGGTGTGATTGCTTATGATTTTGGTGATGCTATTCGTACGGCCACCACATCTCATGCAGAAGATGAAAAAGATATTAATAAAGTAAAGTTTAATCGAGAAGCATTTGATCTATTCACCAAAAACTATATTAAGCAAATTAGAGCATTTGCTACTGATGATGAATTGTTATCGCTATCAAATACAGTGACGTATATTTCATTTTTATTGGGTTTGCGATTTTTGATTGATCACGTGGCAGGTGATGTCTATTTCAAAACTAAATACCGTGGTCATAATTTAATTAGGGCTCGAAACCAATTCCGGTTTGTTGAAATTTTAGAAGAGAATCAAGCTTGGATTGATCAGGTGGTTCGTCAATACAGTCAAATCACAGAAAAAGTTATATGAATGCATTAAATCATAACGCCCATCAAGATGCCTTTGAAGTAATTGCAAGTGATAAAGGTTTAGCAGGCGCTTTCGATTGGTTTTGCCAACAGCAGGTTGCAGAAGGTTATGTAGACCCTGAAAAATTGAAAATAAATACTTTGTTTTCGCAGCACTCTAATGCATATGATCTTGATTTTAAAATTCTTATCAATAGAGTGCGCGATGCGTATGCAAGCCAAGTAGTTGGCAATGATGATAAGCCTAAGAAAAAATATTGCCCTTTATGTGTTAAATACATCGACGATTTAGGCCAAAATAAAAAGCAAATTATATATTTAGATATTAATAAGCGAGGGTATGTTTTATCCTTAACGCCATTTCCTAGTTTCAAAAAGCATTTAGTATTAAGCTTGAAAGAGCATCAGCCTATGTTTATGAATAATAATACGATAGCAGATTTGGTTAACCTGCAGTCGCGACTGGGTGATGGCTACAGTATTGTTAGCAATAGTGATAATCCTAAAACCGGTGCTTCTATCGTTGAGCATCATCATGTGCAAGTATTGGATCAAAGGCACTTCCCAGTTGCTGATGCTAAAATTATTCATCAGAAAAAAGTCAATAATGTTTTAATAGAGCAGTTGAACTTTCCAGCCACGGTCATTCGTTTGTCATCAGCATCAGCTCAAGACTTGATTCAAGAAGCGCAAAGCTTTTTAAGTTATTGGCGCTCTATTGATTCAGCTAACACCTGTAATCTATGGCTTCGGAAAACTAATCATACTTATGATATTTATTTTATTTTACGCAATCCTAGCTATGAAACTGATCCCTCTTTATTTCGTTACAAAACAGAAGGCGTGGGTATTATAGAAATGTGTGGTTTTGGCATATTCCCAACACCAAAAGCAGATACAGATATTATCTTAAACGAGTTGCAAGACAATGTGGCACCTTTAATCATAATGTTACTTCAGTCCCATGCCCCAAGCTTTCCGGCTGATTATTTTTGAAATCGGGTAGAGATGGCGAATACGACGATAACCGCTGCAAGCAAAGTTAGCATGCTATAGGCTAAATATAAAACGTTTCCGTGTGTAATCAAATTAACAGTCTGCGACCCAATGGCACCACCTAAGATGCCGACAGTGCCAGTTAAGCTTGATGCATAACCTGTATTGTTGGGAAACATAGCAATGCATTCGCCCATCACCACGGGGTTTACAAAGCCCATCGCGCCTAAATAAAAAAATGTCGGCAATACAAAGCTAATAATAATATTGTTGATGGTAAGTGACAGCACCAAGAATAAAAGCAAGCCAAATAGCATGGTGCTTAAGCCTAATAATACGATTTTTTGTTTTGACCATCTTTTTGTTAAGCGACTGGCTATTTGTGCGCTGGAAAAGAAGCCGATGGCTAAAGGGATAAATGATAAGCCAATGCCTCGAGGGCCAAATCCTGCATGATGCATGATAAAAGGCATCTCAGCCGCATAATAAAAATAAAGTAAAAATAAAATAAATGGAATAGCTAGATTTAATATAAATTTTGGGTTGCTTATTATATTGTAATAAGTTTTTATAATATAAATTGGGTGAAGGCTGGTATGCTTTTTTTCTTCAGCAGGTAATTGATAAAATTTATAAGATAATATAAAAAACAATCCAGCTAGTAATGCAATAAAAGCAAAAACACTTTGCCATGCGAAGTGATGCACTAAAAGACTGCCGATAGTAGGTGCTAGTGCAGGTGACATCACGGCCACAGAAGGTACAATCGCAATGAATATCCTTAGTGCTTGTTCTTTAGGAAAGTATTTCATAAAGCTACCGCGGCCAACAACACCTAAGCCACCGGCACACATCGCTTGAATAAACCGTCCAATATAAAGCATCCATAAATTATGCGCCATAGCACAGACAATAGAACCAATGATTAAGATAATACATAACGTCAACAATAATTGTCTAAAGCCAACATGATCTGCTAATGGTCCCATGATTAAATAGGCAAAGCAGGTTCCAATTAAATAAATAGTTAATGTAGATTGAATGCCAGCAGTACTGGTTGCAAAATAATGTTTTAATAATGGTAATGCAGGCAAGTATATATCTATGCACATATAGCCAAGTGAGATAAATGAGGCGGCTATAATGCAGAATATAAAATCGTTAGCTTTTAACATTTTTTTTCTTAAGCGTTATATATAAACAGATGATAAAAGTATACAAGGCTATTAAAGGATAAATGATATTTAAAATAGGCGCTAAGATTCGCATGATGCCAGCAAAGCCGAGTAATGACATGGCATACATCCATATTACTGAAATTAATAAACACGGAATACGCGATACTTTATTTCTGAAAATAGTATGTTGAAATAATTCAGTCGTTACTTCTGCTAATGCAGAAGCAGTTGCTAAGCAAGCTAACGTAATACATGCAGCTACAAAGATGGCGCCATATTTACCTAAAACAACGTCAGATAATGCTTCAATTAACCGTGGATCTGATACGTGTTGTAAAGCACCAGCATGTTTATGTGCTGAATACATTAAGCCGGTGTAGATGATCACTAGAATGCTCATGCCAATAATGCTGGACATGGCCGCTAAATAACTTGTGTTAGCCTGGCTTAACTTCATCTCTTCGCTTCGTCTTTTTACATTTAAATAAATAATGCTACCAAAGAAGATGGCTGAAAATAGATCCATCGTTTCATAGCCAACTTTCATTGAGTGCGTAAATGAGTGAGGCATGGTGTGATAATGTTGGGTAAGTCCTGGGTGGGTAAATACGGCCAAAACAATTAATAATAAAAATGCGCCTACTTTAATTGGGCTTAAGATTTCACCAACAATATCTACTAAGGTGCCAGGCTTTCGTGCAATATAAAAAATCAATGCAAAATAAATAAAGCTCACAATGGGGTGAATGCCAGCCATATGGGGTAGAAAAGGTTTAAGTGAGGCGTAAGTGACGGTTTCTGTTCTTGGTGCGCCAAACATTGGGCCAATAATTAATATAATTAGACTGATGATTAAAACTTTTGGTATGCGGCCGAGATAAGAAAATAGTTTATTGTAATCGCCTTTAAATAAATGGTTTGCCCAAAGGCCAATAATCGGAACGCCAACGCCTGTAAGTACAAAGCCAAGCCAGTTTAGCCAGAAATGCATACCACCATGAACGCCAACTTCTAACGGAAATAACATATTGCCTGCGCCAAAAAACATAGCAAATAAGGCTAGGGCGTCGATAATCATGATTTTATAGAAAAAGCTTTTTGAGTAGCTGGGCGTTGTATTCATGGTTGGCCTTAAAAAATAAATAGTGATTGAACAATATTAGCGTGCGATCATAACAGAAATTGACCGAAATGTCTTGATTGTGTTGTGTAAATATTGTCATGACCTGTCTTTGCATAAGCTACGAGCAGGGATGACGGTAGAGAAGTTATGTTAAATAGATATCAAAGCGCGTGCTATTGCCTTTGCATTGATAAGAAGGTTCTTTGTCAGCTAAATAAGGTGCTCGTTTAGGGCGCTTAACAACAATGCGTTCTATGGCTTTGCCCCAGGCGGATTCTAATAGCAGATCTGCATCTAGGTCATCACCGATTAATTCTCGCATTTCTCGCAAAATCATTTTATTGCGTGGGTTTTTGTTGTTATGAGGGTACATCGGGTCAATATAGATAACTTCAGGATAATCAGCTGGCTCTAGATTATTTAAATAGTCGATCGCATCTTGGTGAAGCACAGTAATATGATCTTTCCAGGTTCGATACTCAGAAAGCCTGCTTAGGGCTTTGTGCAAGGCTTTATACATTTCGAGATTTCGTTCCAAAGCGAGTACTTCACCACTAAAGGCAGCCATCAATGCTGCATCCTGGCCGCGTCCCGCACAGGTGTCCAAAATAGTTAAACCCTTGCGTTTGCTTAGACCAACTGCTTTAAGTAATAGCAATTCTGCAGGTTTGCGTTTGCACTTGCGAATAAAATCAGGTTCTGAAAAGTTAATAATCATAAGTTTAGTTTATAGTAAAAGTGGTGTTTATCAAGGGTCGCTTGTTGTATAATATTTGATGTGCCAGGTGGCAGTTGCTTGGTTATATGTAATTGACTGGGGTGCGGTAGTATGATTTCTGAGTCTAAGTGGAAGCGATTGCGTCAGTGGATGTCAGACTTAGCTATTATGGAAGATGATCTAATCGAGTCGTTTATTTTGGCTTCAGGTCGTGGCGGGCAGAAAGTTCAAAAAACAGCATCTTGTGTGCATTTGCGTCATGAAAAATCAGGGTTAATTATTAAATGCTCTGATGCGCGATCACGCGAATTAAATCGCTATACAGCACGATATCGTTTATGTGAAAAAATAGAAACGATACAACTTAAAGAAAAAAGTCGTGAACAGAAAAGAATTGAAAAAATACGGCGTCAAAAAGCTAAGCGATCGAAGCGGGCACAGAAAAAAGTATTGGATGATAAAAGTCATCAAGGCAAGTTAAAGCAATCTCGGCAAAAGCCCCGAATGGATGCTTGAATTGCGTTAATTAGCATGGCTATCGAATCTCTATCGGAGATGGTATGATGTTGGCTTATGTGTGGAGATTTTATATGGCAACATCGTGGACTGGTCGTTTTTTTGGTTTGTTATTAGGCGGCTTTATAGCAAATATTCCTGGTCTTATTATCGGCTTTATTGTTGGTTATTGTTATGACCTTGGTTTATTGCGCAAATGGTTTTATGAAGTTACCGGCCAAAAAGATCGCGGCACTCGTTCATATACACAAGAAATTTTCTTTGACACCACCTTTAGTGTGATGGGTGTTATTGCTAAAGCTGATGGCCAAGTCACTGAACGTAATATTGATTATGCACGATCTGTGATGCAGCAATTAGATTTAGATGATGCTGCAAAAAAGCGTGCTATCCATGCTTTTAATGCAGGTAAGCAACCAGGCTACAATTTAGATGCCGCGTTAAATAGCTTAAAACGAGCTTGTTGGTATAAGCCAGCACTATTAAAATTCTTTTTAGAAACGCAGGTGCAAATGGCGCAAGCCAATGGTGGTATTAGTCAACAGGCACAAGATGTTATCACGCGAATCTGTCAACACTTTGGCATTGCGGCTTCGCCATTTCAGGGGCAGTCTAATAACTATCAGCAATATCAACAGCAAGGCGGCCAATCCTATCAGCAACAAAGTTATAGCAGGCCAGATTATTTAGCAGATGCTTATCATTTATTGGGTGTTGCTAAAGATGCCACAGACGCTGAGGTTAAAAAAGCTTATCGCAAGCAAATGAGCGCTAATCATCCTGATCGCTTAATCGCTAAAGGCGTACCTGAAGAAATGATTAAGCTTGCTACTCAAAAAACGCAGCAAATCAAAAAGGCTTATGATGATATTTGCCGCGCTCGAGGTTTGAAATAAAAGTTAAAAGGGTGGTTTGTAGGTAATTAAGTCAGCATTATTATCTAAACCACCAGGCAAATGATTAATGGGTGTTATTGGTGTGTGTCTGAATAAAATATTTATAAATTTATAGAAACTGAATTTCTTTGTTGAGGTAGTAATCTTATGTGTTGGAGGAATTGTGACTGTAGTTTTATTTTTATTAGGTTGATACTTGGAAATGTCTTCTGCAGCTATCTTCGTTGATTTTTTTGTATATTGGATCGTAACAGTTGCGGCAGTATCGTCAAAGAATGAAAAAATATTTTCTTTCAATTTTTCAGGAGTGCCTTTATGTGTATTGATAGGCATGATTGCAAATGTAGCTTCCTGCACTGGTTTTGAGCGTGATGGAATGGTTGGTTTTAATCGTGCGATATAAAATGCTCTTTTATTTTGAGATGTTGAGCGCTCACGGTTAATGTTTAAATATGTATTTAATCCATCTGCTAGTGAAGTGAGGCGTGGACTGCTTGAATATAATTTTTTATTTTTTTTCTCAACATAAGTATTATAGGCTTGTCTTATAAGGTCTTCTTTATTGGCGTTAGGGGAATCATCACTAATGACTGTAATGCTTCCTTCATTGTATAGGTAAATATATTGATATTGATTCATGTGCTGTCTCCTCTCGCTCTCGACGTGATTTTATATATATCTCCCACCACCATATTAACTAAAGAAAAACCTTTTGTCTCGTTTTTAAATGTATTTCATTAAAAATTGATATGAAATATTCAAGCTGTTTTTAATTTATCCATATTTGGTGCGCTTATTGTAAATATGGTGGTTGGTAAATATTTGATGGATGGTTTCTAAAATGTAATAAGGTAGTTATTATCTAAGCCTCCTTGTAAGACATCTATAGGTGTTAATGGTGCATGCCTAAACAACCTGTTTAAAAATCGTTTGAAGCTAGGTTCTTGTTTCTTTTTGTTTTGGGGGTGTGGTGTTTTTATTACATGAATTGATTGTGTTTGGTATTGGCGAATATCTTGTTTTTCAATGTTTGCTTTTATGTTATCAAATTGTATGGTTACTGTTGCTTTGCTGTGGTCTGGGTTGAATTTATTTTTAGCAGCTCTTTTTCCTGGTGCTCCATTTTTCATGATTGCATGCGCTATTGAAAAAGTACCTTTCTTTTTTGTGTTTGTCCGGCGTGGAGTGAGGTCATTGCTAGCGTGACAGGCGATAAAAAATGTTTGCGTGTTTTTTGAAACAGAGCGTTGGCGGTTTCTTTATTGTGATCTTCTACGTAGGCATCATAGGCTTGCTTGATAAGCTCTTTTTTGTCAAGCTTGGGGCAATTATCCTTGATGCATGTAATGTGTCCTTCGTCATATAAATAAATATACTGGTATTGTTGAGTATTTTTCATGTCTTATTCCTTGTGTGATATTTTATATAATTTGTGTATGCTTTATAAATACAAGTCGGCATGCTAGCCAAAGAAATTGGATCTGTCTCTTGTTTAGGTAAAAAAGTTAAAATATACGTAAAAATTACTGTATTTTAAGTGAAAAATGTTAGAAATTACGTAATAATGATAGTAAGAAATACGCTTATTAGGGGAATAATATGAATAAAAATATGATAGCAGCATCAATATTAGCAGCGGATTGGGCTTATCTAGCGGATGATTGTAAAGCTATGTTAGAGGCAGGCGCAAATGCATTGCATTTAGATGTGATGGATAATCACTATGTGCCTAATTTAACTTTCGGTGCCAATGTTTGTGCAGCGTTAAATAAAGCAGGCATTAAAACATTTTATGATGTCCATTTGATGGTGGAAAAACCAGAACAATATGTAGATGCTTTTGCGAAAGCTGGTGCAAATTGCTTTACTTTCCATCCCAGTACAACAAAAAATGTTGCTGGCTTGTTGCAAAAAATTCATGATAGCGGCATGCAGGCTGGATTGGCGTATAATCCAGACGAAAGAATTGATATGGATGATGATGCTTTAAGGCTATGTGATATGATTTTAATTATGTCGGTTTTTCCAGGTTTTGGTGGCCAAGCATTTTTGCCAGAGGTGCTAGATAAAGTACCACCTTTAAAAGCGCGCTGCACTCATCTGGGTCTTGATCCTATGATTGCTATAGATGGCGGTGTCAATGTAGATACCATTAAACAGGCCAAAGAAGCTGGTATTGATTATTTTGTAATGGGTTCAGCCTTGTTTGGTGTGGGAGACTATCAGCAAAGAATGGAAAAATTTAGAAAGGTGATGGCCTAACAGATCACACATTCTGAAGCACAACCAACTAGGAAATCACGCATCCTGAGGTACAGCCAATATTGATTTGTTGCTCTTGCTTTTTCGCTTTGGTCAAAGTGGGCGTGCACGTAGCTGCAAAAATCATTGAATTGTTTGCGATATTGCCGTGCGGTATTCTCGCAGCAAAGCGAGATGAGCAAAAGGCGCTTGACTTAATGTCTGGAAGCTCAAGGCAAGTGGGTGGGTAGCTTTTTTTATTTTTACTTAAAATAGCTTTGAATGCATCTTTTAAAATAGCTATGGGTGTGCGTGGTGGTGAAGTATGAGATTTTTGTTGCTGTGCTTCGATTTGCTTTAGAATGTGTTTGAATGATTGTATAATAAATTTTTTGCGTGTGACGACTGTTTTGCTTAGGTGGCGTTTGCCGGCGTATTTGCCATCAGGAGATCGAAAAATGCTACGCGACTGAAGGTTCAACTTGATAATGACTTGATGATAGGCATAATACATATAGTCATGTTTTTTAGATTGATCCACTTGGCTTAATACAGCAACTAGCTGATCAGCTAAAGCATCAATTTCTTGTTGGTGGCGCTGTAATGGGATGTTGAATAAATTGGTGCCTTTAGATTTGCTTACCAAGCCAGGTAAAAAATGAACTGATTTAGGTTCTTTGGGGGCTGTTTTTTTTGTTCGTTTGGGTGTTTGTGTAGATGAGGTTTTGGTGGTGTTTTTTAATGGTTTAAGTTTGGTTTTTTTTCTTGCTGGGGTTTGTATATTGGTAATGTCTCTTAATGGCATGAGCTGCTGACCTTGGCGTGTAATATTGTTTTAACTGCAAATATTAATAAGCTGGCAGTGTAAAGATAAAGTATTGTTTCTGCAAGCAAGTTATTGAAATAATCTATATATATAGTGTTTTTTATGTCGGTAATGTACGTTGCTAACATTTAAAATATTTAAATATCTAACTTAGGAGAGTTTAATGAAAAAAGGAATAAATAAAAGTTTATTGGTTATGGTCGGTGCGCTAAGTTTATTGGCAACGAATGTGATCTTTGCTTCATCTGGACGTAAAGCGCAATGCAAAAAAGATATTAAAGAAATGCGTGCTGAAATAGTCAAATGGCACGGGCCAGTTCACGCCCTAAATGCTATGATAGATTCAATTGGCAAAGGGCCTTATAAGCTAAAAGGTAATGTGTGTAGTCACACTTGTGCAACTTGGGCAGCAGGTGAGGGTACTTGTACCTGGACGCGCGGTGTTTGGACAACAACGCTTCGTTATAGTCAGCCATAGTTAAAAATTATTATATCTGAGAGCATTGATAAAAATCTTGAGCTGGTGCTAGATCACGCTAAAACTGCTAGCCAAATAACTAGAAAGCCCCTGGCGATATTAGGGGCGTTGAAATTATATTGGCTATGAGATGGTGCATCCGCCGTGGCTGTGTTCATGCTTTGTATCTAAAGCATCAATAATGTCGTCAATGTTTAAGCTTCTATCAAGTGGTCCGCGTCCACCTCTGAATAGAGATGCGGTCTTAGAAAGTGGCTTAATAGGACCTGGGTTCGCTTTTCTATAGTCATGATATGACTGGTAAAATTTCACTGTAAAAATGGGTGTGCTATTGTTGCCATCACTTCCTGATTTATAGAATGTATATTTGTTTATGGTACCCTGATTCTTGAGTATTATCTCATTATTATCTTTAAAAGTGCTGAGTGCTGCTATTAATGCTTCTTTTGTTTTTGCCTCTTTAAGTGGTTTCAGCTAGTATTTCTATAGTTCAAGCTGAGTTATGATATTATTTAGGCTTTGATCCCAAGGGTCGTGTGGTAGGTTCTCGCAATATTGCTCTGTAAAAGCTATCCCTAGCAGATAGGGTTTCTGATCAGCATATAAAGCTAAATAGCGATCGTAAAAGCCGCCGCCCATGCCAAGGCGATTGTTGTTTTTATCAAAGGCTACTAATGGAATAAGCATTAAATCGAAATCAATAGGTTGTTGTGGAATGGTTTGGTTATCTTTAATGTTAACAAAAACCATTTGGCCATTTTTAAGATCAGTTATGATGGGTTTGTAGCAATGTTTGCCATTGTCTGATGCATCTTTAATTATTTCTGTGATATCAAATTCACCTTCCATGGATTCGTAGATGGCAATGGTTTTGGCTTGTTGATATGGTTGAAAGTTTTTTATAGTTTCAAGGGCTTTTTTTTGTTGAGCAAGGCGATTTTGTTCACTCAGTTGTTGGCGAATGGATAGATAGTGTTGGCGTAGTTGGTTTTTGTTTTGCATGGTTTTTTATTCCCCCTCTCCAAAACACTGACTTCCAGTCATTATTTTGACTCTCCCTCCAGGGGAGAGTAGGCATTGGGTGCTAAAATAAATTCTCACCTTGTGGGAGAGTCAAAATCTTGGGTTTGCCTCCAGCGGCTTACTCTCACCTTGTGGGAGAGTCAAAATCTTTGATTTTGGAGAGGGGGAATATTTAAAAGCCTACTCTGCTAACACCGGCTCTAATAACGCCTGGCACTGTTCTGTCATGGCATCAATGCTAGCCTGATCTTGATGAGCACGTTCTTCGGTCGGTACACTCTCAAGTTGCGCATTTTTCACAGCTAAGTTTAAAGCAGCAACAATAGCTAATTGTTCAGGGCTAGGGTGGTTGTGTCCTTGCAAAATTTTCTGCATTTCATTTTCTAAAATTTCAACGGCACGATCAAGCTGAGGCTTTTCTTCTTTGCTACATTTAATGGTATAAGTGCGGCCATTCAATTCTATTTCAATATTGTCTGGTGGTACGTGATAGTAAGTCATCGAAAATCCTTATGTTAAGCGGTAGTCGCTTTGAGTTCAGAAATAATTTGTTTTACTTGATCGGCCAACATTTTATTTTTTCGAACTAATAAGCGGCGCACATTTTCACTGCCTTCTATTTCATTTCTGAGTTGTTGGTTGTCTTGAGAAAGTGTTGTGACTTTATCACAGAGTTGGTTAACAGCTTCTTGTAGCGAAGCAATGTTTAAATCAGCCATGTCAGCATCCTTTGCAAAATTACTTATCTACTATATTGAACTTTTTTGTTTGCGTCAATTTATTGGTTTAGTAGCTTGTTTAAGCCATGCTGTTAACTCATCTGAGCAATGAGGACTTAATGTATTGTATACTTTTTGATGGTAGCTATTTAGCCATTTTATCTGTTCTGTAGTAAGTATATCGATATCAATTAAATTTAAAGCATAAGGAATCATGGTAAATGTTCTAAAAGCATAAAATTCGCCAAAGTTGTTTTTATCATGCGGAATCACTGCTTGCACATTTTCAATACGAATACCATATTCACCCTCACGATATACACCGGGTTCGTTGCTAACAACCATACCCGGTTCTAGCGGCACACGAGCGCGTGGTGAAATTCCGCATGGTGCTTCATGCACATTGAGAAAATAGCCAACGCCATGGCCTGTGCCATGAGCAAAGCTTAAAGAATCACTCCATAGGTATTGGCGAGCAATCGCATCGAGGGCAACACCATCTGTGCCTTTTGGGAAAATAGCTTTGGCTAGATCAATATGCCCCTTTAAAACTAAAGTATAATCGCGTTTTTGAGTTTGGGTTGGTTGGCCTAAATGAAATACGCGGGTAACATCGGTGGTGCCAGTAAAATACTGACCACCGGAATCCACTAAATAACAGTTCTGGTCATCAATAGTTGCAGCAGTATTTTCTTGTACGCGATAATGTATGATTGCGCCATTGCTGCCAAAGCCGCTGATGGTATCAAAGCTTAAGCCTTGGTTGTTAGATCCTTGCAAGCGAAGCTGGTTTAAATGCTCTGCCGCTTGCCATTCGTTTAGACCTTGTTGCCAGTTGTTTTCAAGCCATTGTATAAAAGTAATTAATGCCACGCCATCTTCAATATGGGCGTTGGCAATGCCATCTAATTCTGCCGTCGTTTTGCAGGATTTTTTTAATGTAATGGGGTTGGTAAATGGTATGATCGCAGCTTGTCTGGCTTCTAGTGCCATCCACCAAGAGGCTTGTGCTAAATCCAAGCCTAGTGTGCCTTTAAAAATATTTAAACTATTTTTAAATTCTGAATAAGGTTTTAATAAAATATTTTGTGATAGGCAATATGCATTAACTGCGTTGTCTATTTTCTGTTGATCCACAAACCAAATAGTTTCAGTCGTGCTGATCCACGCATAGCTAATGCATACAGGGCAATAAGGAATATCTTTGCCGCGAATATTAAATAGCCAAGCGATATCATCTAAAGTATTTAAGGCAATGGCTTCTAAATTGTTTCTAATAAGCTGCTGTTGTAGCCATTGTATTTTATGTTGTGCGCTTTGGCCTGGGTAATCTTTTAGTGTAAATACCGGTAGGGTTTTTGCAGCTGGTTGATCTGTCCATAATTGATCGACAAGTGATGGTATCGGAATGCAGGTGCCACCTAAATCGTCTAAAGTATCGATGAGCAAATCAGCATTTTGGATATTAACCGTTTGTGGGTCGATGCCGATTTTTAATTTTTTATTCTGTTCTATGAGCCATTGCGTCATTTCTTGTGTAATTGATTGCTTTTGCTGAATAATGGTAATGGGTAAGCCGTTAAGTTGTTGCTTGGCTTGTAAAGTATAGCGGCCATCCGTCCATAAAATTATTTGATCAGTTAAAACTAGTAGATCACCATTTGAGCCGTCAAAGCCGCAAAGCCAGGTGCGTCTGTCCCAATACTCAGGTAAGTATTCATTTTGATGGGCGTCATTATGAGGGATTAAAAAGCCATCCAGTTGATTCTTTTTGAGTGAGTCTTGTAATGCTTGTAAGCGATGTAGGATGGTTGTATCCATAAAGCGGTCCCTAAAAATATCTAAGGCTTTTAAGATACAATAAAATCAAACGTAGGCATAGGCCTAGATCATTTCAAATTTTTCACCAACAGTTTTTTCTACGGATGCTAATGAATCAACCATGGTTGATTTATCAACCCAGTTTTGAAGTATGGATCTTTGCAGCTGTTTGGGTGGCTTATAAACTTTAAATGATTCATCTTTTTTGTCCATAAATGCATGTGCACTTGTTTCGATCATCAGCGCAAAAATAGGATCTAAATAACAAATGCGGGTAGGGATTTCTAAAATATAATTTAAAGGTTTTTTGTGATGCAGCACGCGACTAATTGGAAACTGCTGGCCCCACTCATCATAGGTTCCCATATTTGCTAGGTAAGGTACTTTTTCAAAATCTTTTAAAGTAAAGTATCTTGAAATAGTGCCAGTGATGCCAGTGGCAGTGACGGCATAATCTATTTTTGGCAATAATAAGCGAATTGCTTCGTATTGATTAACTAAGTTATAACCGATATAACCATTTTTTTTGGCTTGCGTTAGTGGTTTGTCTCGTACTTCAACAATAATGATTTTATTTTTTGGCACGCCAGCTTGGTGTAAGCAATGGGCAATGCCGCGGCCAACTTTGCCAAAACCAAAAATTAAAAAAGTTTGTGTAGTAAAATTTTCTTCATAATGAAGGGCGATTTTTTTAACTGCACGCACAAAGCCATCGCCAGTGCCTAAAGTCGTTTCGATATGTTTTAGAAAGCTAGCATCCACAGAAATAACAGGGCTTTGTGAATCTAAATAGCGTTTATGTTCAACATGTGTTAATTCGATAAAACCTGCAGCCGGTTTTAAGATATTGGCTAGGTAGCCGCCATAATCAATAACAAGGTCAAAATATTCTTTATATTGAGTTTTTTTTAGGTCCTCAAAAGGAATATACATATCGTTATCATTTAATTTATTTAGAATGTCTTGGTGGAAAACCAAATCAGGTGCATAGGTCACTGAAATGGTACTGCCAGCTTTGATGAGAATGTCAATCATCATTAAAGTAGACAGCGTTAAATGGCAATTAAGTAAAATATGTTTGTCTTGTAGGGCGCTTAACTTTAATAATGATGCAGCTGTATCTAAGCTTGCCATGCATTGGCGCTCAGTTTCAGGCACGAGCTCATCAAAAGTTGACTTGAGTGTTTCGATTTCGGTAAGGTCGGGCGTTACAAGTTTAAGATGCATGTTTTCCTCTTTTTTAATCTATCGGGTGTCTAAGCAGCGCTAGAGTAACTTGGATACTCTTTGAAGTTATTAATATCAAATACTTGGATATCATCAGGAAAATTAACAAGCTTTTGTTTCATTAACAGTTTTTTGAAAACTTTGTGCGGTTCACACTGTTTGTCATTAAGAAAAGATGTGTAATCCTCTGCTTTGTGGAATTGAATCATCAGCAAGCAGCCGGGGAACTTTATCTCAGCCAGTTCGATAGCATCGTTATGTGCTGTAAAGCTATAGTGCTCTATGTCAAAATGATTTAAAATTTTTGGATAGTGTTGATCAAATAATGCTTTAAGGCGGATACACTTATCGCGCTCATAAACTTTGAATAAAGCCATATGCAAAATGGACATATTCCCCCCTCGCTCATCAGTTTTTAATAATTTTAAAGTGGTTAGCTTTTAAATAGGCTTCCCTCCCGTGCGGCAATCTCTTATAAAATTGTGAGAGATAAACCACAGAAGCCTGTAAGAACATTACCATATAGATCATATGAACACAAGGCACACTCAAGCTTAACAGGCCTAAATGTACATCTATATAGGGTTTTTTTATAGGTGACTACCGTATAAAATACGGTAGTGATTTGTAAGAGTGTTGTTTTTTAAACAAAAGTGAGGTGCGCTTAAACTTAGGCACAAAAAAGGCAGCTCAAGGCTGCCTTTAGAATTCAATATGCTGAATGCGTGATTAAACTTTTTCTTTAATACGCGCTTTCTTACCACGTAATTCACGCAAGTAGTAAAGCTTAGCACGACGAACATCACCACGACGTTTCACTGTGATGCCAGCAATCATTGGGCTGAAAGTTTGGAATACACGTTCCACGCCTTCACCATGAGAAATTTTACGTACTGTAAAAGCAGAATTCACGCCACGGTTACGCTTTGCAATCACAATGCCTTCAAAGGCCTGTAAGCGTTCACGGTTGCCTTCTTTAACTTTTACTTGAACTTCAACAGTATCACCAGCGATAAAGTTAGGGATTTCTTTGTCAGCCATTTGATCGGCTTCGATTTGTTGAATAATAGTCGACATAATGTTTTCTCCATGCGCCTAGCGTCATTGTTTATTTTTGGCGCTATTTATAAATTCGTTTAACAGCTTTTGCTGCTTTTCATTTAAGGTATGCCTTTTTACCAGATCTGGACGCATTTGCCAAGTCTTTCCTAATGCTTGTTGCATTCTCCAATCAGCAATGGCCTGATGGTCACCACTTAGCAGTACATTTGGCACAGAATAGTCGTCAATCGCTTCAGGACGGGTGTAATGCGGGTGATCGAGTAGGCCATGATAAAATGAGTCTTGCTCGGCAGATTGCTCATGGCCAAGCACAGCAGGGATATGGCGGGCAATTGAATCGATCATGCAAAGAGCAGCTGTTTCGCCACCACTTAAGATAAAATCACCGATAGACCATATCTCGTCGACATGGTGATCGATAAAGCGCTGATCGATGCCTTCGTAGCGACCACAAACAAAAATGACCTGCTCTAGCTCAGAGGCTTCCATGGATAGCTTGTGATCAAAGGTGCGACCTTCAGGGCCTAAATAAACCACTTTGCTATTAGGCTTGCGTGGAATGCTGTTTAAGCAGTCTCGCAAAGGCTGATATTGCAGCACCATGCCAGGGCCGCCACCATAAGGGCGATCGTCCACTTGGCCGTGTTTAGCTGTGGTAAAATCACGAGGGTTGTAGCTATCATAACCTAGCAGGCCTTTATTGATAGCTTGGCCCACTACGCCATAATCTAGTGCGCGAAACATATCGGGCATGAGAGTGATTAGATCAAATTGCATAACTAGTCTAGATCCCAGTGTGCCTGGATCTGTTTGGCTTTGATATCGATTGATTGGATGAAAGGCTCTAGGTGTGGAATGTGGGTGCGTTTTTTCTTTTTGTCTTGGATCAGAAAAACATCCGTGCCTTGTTGGTCATAGACATCAATGATTTTTCCAAGGTCGGTGCCGTCGTGATTGGTGACTTGGCAGCCGATTAAATCGGTCCAGTAATAAGTGCCGTCATCAGTTTCTGGAAACTGGCTGCGTAAGATGGCGATCTCTTGATTCACATAGCGGCGCACCATATCACAATCAGTGCAGCCTTTAGGTGTGACCAATAAATATTTAGCTGCTGTTTTGGGATTGGAAACTTCAAGTTGCTGCCAACCGTCGGCGGTTTTGATCCACCAAGGTTTGTAGTCGAGTAGAGCATCTGCTGGGTCGGTTTGAGAAAAAACCTTGATGGCGCCACGAACGCCATGGCTAGAACCAAAACGCCCGCAGATCACATAATCGTCTTGTGAATCTGTGGGCGTCGTGCTGGACTTACCTGAAGAGCGATCTTCTTTGTTAAAATGTTCCTCAAAATCCTCATTTACCATATTGTAAACTCCGGTTTTTCGTCACATTTTGCCTCGAATCTCATCTCTTCACGTAAGTCCAAAAAAATAACTTAAGCGTCTTTGCTTTCTTCAGCAGCAGGCGCTGCTTCTTCTGCAGGAGCTTCTTCAGCTTTTGCTGCAACAGGAGCCGGTTTTGCAGGCTTAGGCTTGTGCGCTTTAGGGCCAGTCATACCTTTTTTGAATTCTTTCATTAAGCGTTGTACACGTTCAGACATTTGAGCGCCTTGGTCAACCCAATGTTGGATACGCTCTTCTTTGATTTCTAAGCGAGTAGCTAAGCCACGTGCAACAGGGTTGAAGTAACCCATGTTTTCTAAATAACGACCATCGCGAGGCATGCGCTTATCTGCCGCAACAATATGATAAAATGGGCTCTTTTTTGATCCGCCGCGAGCTAATCGAATAACTACCATAATAGTAACCTTTGTTTGTTTTTATAAATAATTCAGTGGCTATAGCCAATAGTGCACGCATTGTATGTAAAAAGCCACTAAGTGTAAAGGCATTTATATGAAAATTATTGTAGCTTAGCTAAGCTGCCGTCCGAAATGTAATTATTTGAGCGATTTTGCTGGCCTTCTGCTTGCGATGGCATAGGTTATCGATTTGCTCAAATAAAACAGAGCCTGTGAAAAGCCCTAAACCAAATACGGTATGGTAAGAAAAAGTAAGTATGCGGGCGACCTCTGGGTTGGTGGAGTGGCTAGCAGCAATGCCCATGCCTAATAGTGGTTGTTCAATCAGCATGGGCATAATCATAAGCGCCCAAGCAATCACTAGGCTCATTAATAAATGTGGTTTGCTGTGCAAAACTCTAAAAATAATAACCATATAAATAAAAGCATCAATTAAACCAACTGTGATATGCGTTAACCAGCCTACTAAACTTTCATAAGGTAGGGCAGGTAGCGTTGCAATAGATGGAATAATTAAGTGGCCGCTTTGTGTGGCTGTTAAAAGATAGCGGCCTAATATGGCATAATTTTGTAATGGCTGATGATCAAACCAATGCAGTATTAAGCCCCACATGTCCATCGCAAAAGTAGCGAAAAGTCCTACGCCAAGCCAAAACATAAAATCTTTTATATGGCAAATAGGATGTTTGATAAGAAAGTTTTTCATGTGCGCGCCCTCGAGCCAAGTCGAGCGATCGCTTCAATTTAGTGTGTGCGGCGTATGAAATGCCATCATTGTCCTAAGCTATCTATACTATCGACTTAACATTTTTATATATTATGTTTGCAGTTTACGCCCTGAATATTAAGAAAATCTTAACTCTATACGTAAAAGCTGTACCAGTTTTTTAAGTGAATTATTGCTGCTTAGTATGACTGTGTATCTTGATTGTTATTCTTTAATTTAGTACTGTGTCAGCATTGTATATAGATAGAGAGATTTTTTTATGCCAGAGGATACAGGGTTAGTCGCCAAAGAGATTACTATTGGGTCGTTAAATATAGTATTGGCAAAAGGTGCGGATGCTGATTCCTCGAAGATTTTTGTTACGCTTGGAAATACGGAAGATGAGTGCGTAACGCCTTACTTATATGAGGTTGAGGGTGTTACTTTACCTGTGCTCGAGAGTCAGCTGGTTAGCTTTGTAGAAGGTCAGTTGAAAGCCATTTGACCCATTTGCAAAAAAGCCAGGTTAGCTCTACAAGCTTCTAAATGACGCTTAAGCGAACTTAAGCGTCTTGCGGAATATTAAAGCTCGCTAAAAAGGTTTATGGCAGCTTTGTTAGTCAAGGTTAAGGCCTGAAAATAGACTATCAAGCGTCGGTTCTTGCTGTGGTTCTTGTGTACTATTATTTGACTGTTGTTCAGTATTATTGATACCAAATAATGCGGCTAGCCTACCGCGGCGAAGAGCGAATAGAGTCTCATGCACAAGCTGTCCGGCCTTTTCATCATTCAGGTCGAGAGGTGTTGTTGTGTATCGGTTATGACGCTTGGAAGGTATGCTATTGGTTATATCTCTATTTGTTTGGTCCTGTTGAGATACTTTTTTAGTCCCTTGCTCCGCCCAGTGTTTTTTGTTCGGTTTGTTTGTGCGTAATGGTCTTTGTGGTTTAGCCATGATTAATCCTCATTTTCTATATATTATTTGAATGTTTAATATATAGACGGCTAGAGAGAGGGTCAAGCAAAAAATACCTCTAAAAAAGACCGAAGTGGGCATTATACCGCTTATGGTCAGATCGATAGGTTAATGAGCGGCTCGTTTAATCAGCTAGTTTAAGCGCTAAACCAATATAAGTTGCAGGCGTTAAGGCGCTTAAGCGATCTTTAGCGTCTTGCGGAATATCTAAACCTGCCACAAAAGTTTCGAAACTTGCTTTGGTTAAGCCGCCTTGGCCGCGGGTTAAGGCTTTAAGCTGATCGTAAGCATCGTCAATGCCATAACGGCGCATCATCATTTGAATAGGCTCGGCTAAAAGTTCATAAGCATTTTCTAATTGTTCTCGCATATGAATTTCATTTGGTTCTAAGCGTGATAAGCCGTTGGCTAAAGATTTTAAACTCAGTTGCGCATAACCTAAAGCGCTGCCTAAGTTGCGCATCACTGTTGAACCGCTTAAGTCTCTTTGTAAACGAGAGATGGGCATTTTGTCCGCTAAAAAAGCACACAAAACACGAGCTAATTCAGCATTGCCTTCAGCATTTTCAAAATGAATCGGATTAATTTTATGAGGCATGGTTGATGAACCTACTTCATTATTTAATAATTTTTGGTTGAAATAATTCATGCTGATATAAAGCCAAATATCACGCGCTAAGTCGATCACAATGGTCAGCACTTGTGAAACACAATGCAGGCTTTGTGCCAAGTGATCAGCGGGTTCCACTTGTGTGCTATGACTTTGCCAAGTTAACCCCAGCGATTCAATGAACTGTTTGGAAACACCCGGCCAGTTTATTTCAGGATAAACTAAGTGATGTGCATTGTAATTACCAACAGCACCGTTAAACTTGGCCATAATCTTAGTAGTTTCTAAGCGTTGTTTAGCTGATTGCAAACGCTGCATAAAGTTTTGAATTTCTTTGCCCATCGTTGTGGGTGAAGCCGGTTGGCCATGGGTATGTGACATCATCGCCATGCTTTTGCTTTTCGTGGCTAATTCAGCAAGAGCAGTCAAAATAGAATCTATTTGCGGTAAAAACACTTGGTTTAAAGCATCTTTTAGCATTAGCGCATAAGAGGTATTGTTAATATCGGCAGAGGTGCAACCAAAATGCACCCAAGGAATTAACGGTTTTAAATCTTCGTCAGTTTTGAAATGTTCACCAATGGTATATTCTAATGCTTTCACATCATGCGCTGTTATGGCTTCGCGCGCTTTCACAGCTTTAGCAAAACTTTCATCAAAACTATTTTGATAAACATTAATTTTTTCTATTATTTTAGTTTTATCGGTAACAGGCAGTGCTAGCTTATTTTCTTGAATCAAAGTAATCAGCCACTGTAATTCAGTTATAAATCGATATTTGATTAAGCCATATTCACTCACAATAGGGGATAAATTATTTAGTTTAGATTGGTAACGCCCATCAAGTGGAGAAATAGCAACTAAGGCATCAAGTGTCGGCATAAGGCTGGCCTATTAGATAAGGAAAAGCCTATTCTAAACAAGTTGAGTGTAAAAATCGACAGGTGATTGATCAGGTAAAATATAAGCAGAAACTTGCATTAAGTCTATAGGCAGACTATATTTGCATAGCATTCGAGTAGACTTAAATTAAGATATGAGCAAAATAGATCCATTTTTAAAAATCAGCAAATTTATCCCAGGGCCATTAGCGGGTTATACCTGTGCGCCGATGCGACGGTTGTTTTGGCAATTCCAAGAGCCAGCATTCTGCTATACAGAAATGATCTCTGCGCACCATTTGGTGCGATCAAAGCGCATGCCTAATCGTTATGTTTATCGAGCACCTGAAGAAAAAAGATTGTGTTGGCAGCTGAGTGGTCATGATCCAGTGGTTCTAGGTGAAGCCAGTGCCAAAGCGGTTGCAATGGGTGCTGATTTAATCGATCTTAATTGTGGTTGCCCAAAAGGTAAAATTCGTACTAAGAAATGTGGGTCTTATCACGTGGAAGATTCTGAGCGATTATTTAAATTAGTTGAGGCGATGCGTGCAGCTGTGGATGTGCCGTTGATTATTAAAATTCGTTTGCACCCGTCCAGAGATCCTCAAAAAACCGATGAAATTGTGCAAGCGGTGAATGCTGCGGGTGCTGATGCTTTGGCTGTGCATGGGCGCATTTATTCTGATAGTTATGATATGCCAGTGGATGCCGATGCCATGGCGCGATGCGTGGAGCAATCAAAAATTCCAGTGATTATTAACGGCGATATTTTAGATACGATTAGTGCGAAATGTTTGTTAGCGCAAACCAATGCAGCCGGTTTGATGCTAGGGCGTGGTATGACCGGCAAACCATGGTTGATCGAGCAAATCCAAAGCGAATGGGATGGCAGTCCTTATCAAATCCCAAACCCTGAAAGGCGCGGTGAGCTGTTGTTAGAGCATATCGAGCATTTAATTAATCTTGAAACTGAATTACGCGCTGTTCGGCAATCGCGTAAATTAGTTAAATATTATGGCAAAACCTTGTTGTCAAAATCAGAATTAATCGAATCATTTCAAATAGATGATTTCACAACCTTGTCTAAATGGATCCGTGCTCATTTTCGTTAATGGTCTCCCTTTGGGCGGCTTGCTGCGCCCACTCTCCCACAAGGAGAGGGTCGTGGCTAAGTGGTCAGTCAAAGATTTCAAAGAGTAGGCCATGTTCATATGGCAAAGCCGTCCGGGAGCCTCAATGCTGAATGCTGCCCAAAATAAGAGCAAAAAATGACTAGTTACAACTAACTAATTGTTATTTAGTCCATTTAAGATAATACTAAGGTTAGGGTGCTATTCTGGTTACTATATAAAGTATTATCATTTTTTAAGGAGTTAGCCATGTCAGGTGGTATAATCATTGATGAAAATCACAGGAATGTTGATTCTGACCCTGCTAGACTTAAACGAAGCCCTTCGCTTCGTGAAAGGTCTGCATCGCAGCAAAATATATTAAAACAACAGCGGGATGCAGCACTAGCACTAAAGGCAATGGCAACTCCTAAGAAAGCGCCGGTTGAGCCAAGTTCTCCTAATTCTGTGATACAACCATTTGCTCGTAAGAAATTTGATACTAAAAAAGAAGATGGTGTTACTAAAACATTATTTGCTGCACCGCAAAATGGTTTTGCTGGCAGACGCAAAGCGGAACAGAGTGCGTCTGAAATTCAAATTGAGTCTAGAAAAACAAATGAGCAATTGATTCATGCTTTGGCAAGGGCATTCGCATTAAAGCCAACTGCAGCTGAACTTAAAAAAATAATTGAAGAGAATGCTGATAAATTTGATAATCGCCATGACTCTCCATTATTTAAAAACGGGATTCTGAATCAACCAGTTGTTGCATCTATTGTAAAAAATCGTTTGGGAAATAGTTCTTTGTCAATTGGGTATGATGAGGATGATAATATCTATAAGCAAGAGCTTGATGAAATGATTGATGCTGCTGCTAAGAAAGTGGCGAAAGTGTCGCCTGCCTCGGCAGTTACAGAGTTTGATACTGAGTGTGTATGTATATCGTTAAATAAACAGCATACAGCGATATTAAAATCAGAAGCTGCTACTGTTAAAGAAGCATTGCGGGTAAGGATGTTTAATAAAATTCCTCGTGATAGTGAGGCAAACAGGACCAATATTTTCCGCGCTTACTTTCAAAAAAATAAGGTAGCAAAAAAACCTCAAAAACCAGGGAAGACTAAAAAAATTGATTTGAAAGTGGCTTTTAGGGTTTCAGTGGTGCAGGCGTATAAACAGAAAAAACAGGCATCATTATTTTCACGTAACTTTAAATTAGATATGCAAAATGCAAGCCTTGAGGATATGATAAAACATGCTGCTAATGGTGGTGGCAATACCAGAAAGGCAATTTTAAAAGTATTAAATGATATTGGGAAGCATGTGCAAGAAAGTGAGTTTAAAAATGCTGAGAAAGATTTTAAAGAGTATGCAAAGTTTAAAAAAACAAAACCTGCCTATGCTGAAAGAAAATTATCTTCAATACTAAAATGCTGTGAGCGTGCACAGGATGGTTTAAATAACCTTAAAGTGGTTTCTACAACTGCTTATCATTGCTAAAGCGGCTCGCATTATGAAAAAAGCCTTATTGTATTTAAAACTACAATAAGGCTTTTTTTATTTCTAAAATTACCCACTAAAAGGGTTGCTGTGTTTCTTTGGTGGGTTTTGGCAGTGATAATATCTTGTTACAATCGTGCCATTTCCAATAGTGCTGATGCTGCTATTGCCATTTGAAATGCCATTTGTTTTGATGTTTGGAATATAAATATAAGCATAATTTACGTTGCTATGTTTATTGGCAAAGTCCACCGCTCGCTGATTTAAAACACTCTGCACACCATTGCCTAAATGAATGCCGGTTTGTGCTTTTCTAAGTATTGTTCTGTAATCGCTGTCTACAGTATTGATAAGCTTGCATTGATTATCTGCAGAAGGCGCTCGGGCACCAATCATAAGTTTTGAACCATTATTTAAAGACTTTTCGCTAACTAAGCGTCTGGTAAAACGGTTGTTATTAACAGTTGTATTGTGTGTAAACGTACAAGCGCTTAATGCAATTGTGCTGGTGATGGCAATAACTGCCAAGCTCATTTTATTCGACATGTGTCTTCTCCATAAGTTGATGTTAATAAGCAAGCATAGATGAATTATTAGGGCTGCACAAGTGAGATTTGGGTAAGTTAAAACCCGGGGTTATCTTTTAAGAATTCTATTTCTTTTTGGGGCTCTGAGAGCGAAGCGCATTGTTGATATCTACATCAAATCAGTTGGCAATTTATCTAATAAACCTGGTGGTAATTTACCTTTCATTTGTTGCAACTGCTTCATGCGTTTTTGCATTTTATTGCCGCCCATTTTCTTAAGCATCTTTTGCATTTGGGTAAACTGTTTTACCATTTTATTCACATCAGCCATTTCTGTTCCAGAACCTTTGGCAATGCGTTTTTTGCGAGAAGTATTTAATAGCGCTGGAAATTTACGTTCTTTTAGGGTCATTGAAAAAATGATTGCTTCCATTTTAGTAATTAATTTGTCGTCCATTAAACCATTGGCCATGCCGCCTTTCGGCATCATCGGCATTTTTTTCATTAACGCACCCATGCCACCCATTTTTTTCATCTGACCTAGTTGTGATTGAAAATCATTAAAGTTAAAGCCTTTGCCTTTTTTGATTTTAGTGCTAAGTTTTTTGGCTTCAGCTTTATCAACGGTTTGTTGCGCTTTTTCCACCAGCGAAACAATATCGCCCATGCCCAAAATGCTAGAGGCAATACGATCTGGATGAAATACTTCAAAGTTCTCAATTTTTTCACCAGTCCCCATAAGCTTAATAGGCTTGCCAGTAATTAAACTAATAGATAAAGCGGCACCACCACGGGCATCACCATCTGTTTTAGTCAGTACCATACCGGTGACGCCAACGGCATCGTGGAAAGTTTTAGCGGTGCTTGCAGCTTCTTGGCCAGTCATCGCATCAACAACTAATAAAACTTCTTGCGGATTGACCGTTTGTTTTAAAGTGGTGAGTTCTTGCATAAGCTCATCATCAATATGCAAACGACCGGCGGTATCAACAATGAGCACATCCATAAAATTTAATTTTGCATCGGCAATCGCAGCTTTGGCTATGTCGTTGACTGATTGGCTTGGATGTGATGGATAAAAGTGACAATCGACTTGTTCGGCTAATGTTTCTAGCTGGTCAATCGCAGCAGGGCGCGAAGTATCTGTTGAAACGACAGACACTTTTTTCTTATCGACAGTTTGTAATTGATTCGCTAACTTGGCAACTGTGGTTGTTTTACCGGTACCTTGCAGGCCACACATTAAAATCACAACAGGTGGTTCGGCGGATAAATTTAATGTTTCTGTTTCTTCACCTAAAGCGTGTTTAATTTCTTCGTGAACAATTTTAACCAGCGCATCACCCGGGCTAACGCTTTTGAGTGTTTTGCTGCCTAAGGCTTTTTTCTTCACATTTGCCAGAAATTCATCAATAACGGTTTGTGCCACATCACCTTCTAATAAGGCTTTTCGAATGTGTGACAGTGTTTCTTGAATATTATTTTCAGTTAAGCGGCCAATACCACGTAATTTTTCAAGAGTGCCGCCCAAGCGGTCGCTAAGTGATTGAAACATATCATTTCCTAAGGCTAATAACGGTTTTCGCCAGCCTAGCATAGGGTTATGTGCCTTGCAAGTTAGGATGCATTTTAGATAATAAGAAGCATTTTAGTGTTTATTACGGTATTGATAAGAGCTCAAAATGGTTAAATTGTTTGCAACAAACATTGCTATTATGCGAGCTTTTACAAAAATGCGAGAGGCATTGTTATTAGATGAAATGATCAAAATAGGCTTTGTGCATGATGGTTAATTATCAAAAAAGGTGGTATTGGTTAAAAATAAAACTAAAAATACTGCCTTTAACTTATTTTTAGTATTTTTTACGGGGAGACATAGCCACTAAAATCTATCATCATGGCATGTACATTTGAGCATTGAATGTTGGGCGCCTAAAAACATTCAATAATAGCCACTAACCAATGAGAATATTATGCAAGCTACAACTGTTGATACGAACCTTTCATTTTTATCTTTAATCCAAGATCAAATGGTCGATGATATATTGGTACCGTTAAATATTAGCGGGAATTATCAGTTATCTGAGCTTTATAGTTTTGATTTAAAGTGTGCTGTTCGCGATGATGCCATGTCCACATGGTATGAATCAAAAGATCAAATGCTGTATAAGCCAATGGGTGTTCAAATCACTGCAAATGCAGAGGGTGCTCGTTTTTTTCATGGAATTGTAACGGCAATTACAGCAGATATCTCACATAAGCATTGTACCTTCACTATTGAGCCAGCTCTAGCTAAGTCAAAACAAACTTTGCGTAATAGGGTTTTTACGCATCAATCGATTTTGAAAGTTGTGCAAACAGTTATTGAAGAGCAAACAAAAAGCGATGCTATCTATTTTAAAACAACTGTTTCGCCAGCAATTACTGATAATCCTATATATCAAAATAAAAAACCATTGATTATACAATATCAAGAATCAGATTTTGATTTTATTTCCCGCTTATTGGCACAGTTAGGTATTTTTTATTATTTTGAGTTTCAAGAAGATCAACATATTATGCATTTGCATGACGATAATACGCGTTTAACGATGTTGTCTGAAATGATTCCATATGATTCACATGCACAAAGATCGGATAGATCGCTTCATAGTTGGAAACAAATAAATAAAGTTGGTGTGACTAATGTGGTGGTTGATGATTATGATCCAGATCATGTCACGATAGATTTGCAATCAGGAAAATTGAATGATGCTAGTATTAATTATCAGGTTTTTCCTGGTGGTTATAATTCTAAAGATGCGGCCAATCAGTTAGCAGCTAATATTCAAAATGCTCAGAATGTAAAAAATAATTATTCAACTGCTTGCTGTGATCGCTTGGATATTTTTCCTGGCCAATGCATACAAAGGCTGGATGATAATGGCGATGTCAGTCAATTTCTTATCATTGGTCAGCATGTGAATGCCAGTGGACATGCGCAGCATACGCAGCGTGCATTGTCATCTACGCAAAACTCATTTCAATCAACGGTTTTAATGGTTCCACTAGCAGAACAGTATCAACCCATTTGTTCACATGAAAAACCGAAAGTTTATGGTTTGCAAACAGCTACTGTGATTACATCTTATTACACCAATCGTGATCACATAGTGCATAAACAACCTATTGAAGTTAATAAAGATGCAAAAGTAAAGATTCGTTTTTCATGGGAAGATCCAGCGCATACTGCTGAAAATGCGGCATGGGTTAGAGTCATGCAACCGAGTGCGGGCAAGCGTTGGGGGATGCTGTTTACGCCACGTAAAGATGATGAGGTTTTGGTGAGCTTTCAAAATGGTGATATAGACTTGCCGATTATCATTGGCTCTGCGTATAACAGTGTGCATACGCCAGCTTATGATCTTCAGCAAGATCCTTATACCACTGGTTTTAAGATGGCTTCTATCTCTAAAGATATCACAGATCCAACCAGGTCTAATGAGCTTATTTTTTATAATGAGCTATATAATGAAAAAGTAACACTGAAAGCAGAGCGTGATTATTCGCAAATTGTTGGTAATGACGCTTTATCTGTTATTGATGGCGTTTATAAAACCGAAGTTAAAAAGGGCAATATGCTTATTGATGTTGAGCAGGGTGGTTTATTGGCTAAGGCATCACAACAAATTACTTTAAAAGTAGGGCGCTCACAGTTAGTGATAAAGCCAACGGGGGTTAGCATTATTGCACCGTTTATTCACCTTAATCCTCACTCATCTGGCAGTGCTGTGCCGGCAACTTTGAAAACAAAAGCAGCTAATGCCGAAAAAATGAAAACCCAAAAGCATCGATATATTCAAAATGAAGATATAACAGATAAATAATGGTGAATTTTAGGAGATAAAGATGTCAACAGTGCAATTAACGATGATCTCTACTAATCAGCTTAACTGGAAGCTTTATGAGATGATAGTTGAAGAAGACTATAACGGATTAAATGCAACAACATTAAGTTGTTATACGGATGATATAAACTTTAATGCAAAGCAGTACTTAGGTAATGAAGTTTTTTGGATGCTGCAGCATACAGAAGGGGATCGTCGATTTTTTGGTGGTATAGTAGAATCTATTGAAAGTAAAGAGTTGTGTGTTGAGTATTCCAAGTATCATCATTTTAAAGTGAAAACAACCAATCTATTTGGGGCCTCAGATAATTCTAAGCGTAGCCGTATTTGGATGGATAAAACGGTCTTGGATATTATTAGAGATCTTTATCCAGCTATGGATTATGCTATGGATTTTTCACGGTGTTATAAAAAACATAAAAAGATTGATTATCTTGTGCAATATGAGCAAAGTGATTTTAGTTTTTTACAAATGATTTGTGCTGAACATGGCTTGTTTTATTTTATGAGTATTAATAATGATGGTTCTGATTGCGGTATTCAAATGAATTTTGCTGATCATTACAATAGTTATGAAGTTCATTCGAATTTTTTTCATAATTTAATATTGGGTTCGCCGACCAATGATTTTATGTTGTTACATACGCCGATGCTAAATTTAAAGCAAGTATCAACAGGGTTGCCTAATCAATTTATTGGAGATGATTATAACCCGCTGTTGGCAGATAGTAGTCTATTTAAACGGCTTAATACACAAAATAATGCGAATGATACGATTGGGCCAGTGTCCATGTTTCCAATAGGTGGGCTTACACCAGAGGATGCTGATACTAATCTTCATCGCTTGGCAAGACAGTATACACAAAAATCCCAAGTTTGGTCGTTTAATACAGAAGATATGTATTGTAGCGTGGGCAAAGTGGTTAATGTTAAAAAAGATGCAACTATAGATCCTTTGCCACTTCCTGATACCATGCTGCCGATTAAAGTCCTGCATCATGCTAAGGATTATAGCTACTTTCAAGGTATTCATTCGGATAAAATATTGAGTTTTCTTGGTGCTAGTCGTGAAGATGTCCAGCGCTCCGGTCTATATCAAAATACAATTGAGGCATTAAACTGGGCGTTTAGTCCTTACTTGCCGCCATTGGATAAAAAGCACTTAGCCAAGATGCCTGATTATTTTATCGGTGAGGTCATTGGGCGGCCTGATCAAACAGCACCCATGGTTGCGGCTGTATCACATGAGCCCACACCCGTATATCAAACAGAAAATCTTAACCTTGGTGTGGACTTTTTAGGGCGTGTACGTGTTTATATGCCTTGGGATAGTAATAACCAAGACAAAGATTTTAATAAATGTCCTAAGTTGCGTGTGTTAACTCAGCAAAGTGGTATTGTCCATTTGCCGCATGCAGGTGATCAAGTGTTATTGGCAGCTGTTAATCATCGTTCTAATCGATTTGTGGTTATAGGTTCTATTTATAATAGTGAGCATCAGCCACCACTCAATATTGGTGAATATGCTGCGCTATCGGGCATTAAAACTGCTAATATAAAAGGTGAATCGCCACATTATTTATATGGTGATCAAACTATGCATCAAGAGCGTTTAATTTTAAAAAGTCATGATGATTTTGAAGAGCGTGTTGGTAATATTTATGATAAGAAAAAAGCAACTTATCTGAAATCTATTGAGCAATCTTTTGATCAGTTTGTCAAAGGTGATATGGACATAGAGGTTTCAGATAAAGCGCTAACGATTGCAGCTAAAGAAGGTATCATATTTGATGTTGGTGGTAGCCAGGTTGAGATTTTACAAGATCGAGTCAATGTCTTTGGGGATACGATTACACTGAATGCTTTATCAGGCGCAACAGGGCCTTTGGTGACTATGTCACACAAAAGTCAATGTCCACAGCGTAATCCAGATGAGTCGCCACATGTTGGTGGACCAGTGATTAGTGGCTCTAGCAACGTTACCTTTGCAGGGCTAGCTGCGGCAAGAGTTGGTGACAAAGTGCAGTGCCATGAGGCAGTTGATACTATTTCGCAAGGTAATTGGGCGGTGCGCATTAATGGTCAATCAGCAGCTGTGTTAAATTCACAAACATCCCATGGCGGGAGTATTGTTCAAGGTGTTCCTAATATTGCAGCTGCAAGTGCTTTGGCGCTTGGTTTATCATTTCCTAAAAAAGATAAAAACTATGATTTGCAAGTGCAGTTTAAATTAATGGCTAGTGATGATTATAATCCAGTGATTACGCATGCGATGTTAAATGTTAATACGGTTGAAGATCCTAATGCCATATTTTCTTTAAAGTCGAATAATCCTAACTATCGGAACCACAATAATAATCCAACGGATCAATTGCGTGGTAAAACAATTGTGCCCGATGTGCATGGCGGTGATTATACTTTAAGTTTATCACCTGAAGATCATGAGCTTGCTATTTATAATGTTAATGGTCAACCTAGTTTTCCTTATTATAAATCAGATATTCAAATTCCTAATCAAGCCAACCCTGATGATAAAACAATTAATAAAAGCAGACAGTTTGATTGTAAAGTTTTATGGCCTTTGATGGTTTTAAATTGCCGTGCGATTGGGCATGGTTATGAAGAAGCAGCGGCGACTGGGGCAACAGATGAGGTTGATCCACTTGATATTAAATATTTCAAAAATAATGGTAATAACGTTACAGTTTTTGTGCATGGTTATAACGTGCCTTTGGGGGAACTGGGTAAGGAAATTACTGATATTAAATATAGAGAAGATCCAGTATGTAATGAAGGTAATGGGGATGCAGTTTGTTCAGAAAGTTCTAATGATCAATCTTACATATCTGGTTATGAGCACGCTCCTTATAATAGTGGTGTGTGGCGTGATAGAAATATTGTTTCGCATCAAATTAAAAAGCTTATTCCAGCAACAGCTTATGCTAATCCAATAGATGAAGATAAGGATTTTAACGGCCAAGGCGCCATGAACTGGTTTATCAATATGGAAAAAAATATAAACCATGCAGCAGGTATGAACCCCATTCACCCGGAAGACTATGATAATTACTCTCGCATGCTACATGTCACTTGGAGTGGTAATTGGGGTGGAAAAAATTATGGTGAAGCTGTTGATCAGGCTTTGTCAATCAAACAAGCGCGCCGCTTTATGCAGGCGCTGATTCAACTTAAAGAATCAGGGTTAGAAGTCAATGTCATAGCGCATAGTCTTGGAAATGGTTTTATGTTAGAAACCATGCGCTTATTAGCAAAAGAACGACCTGATATCGTTTTAGACCATGTTTTTATGTGGGAAGCGGCGGTGCCTAATAATGTTTTTAACAGGCCAAAACGTAAGAACAACCCATATGACCGCTGGGATTTTAAGCAGGCTTTAAATAGTATGAAAAAAGTCACCGTGCTGCATTCTTTAAACGATAATATATTGGGCCCATTTCCAACTAACGATAAGCAAAAAGCAGATATACATAAAGTTTATAAAGCTAAACCCATTGGTGAATGGTTTCCAGCCTATATTTGTAAGCTATTTAAATTAGAAAGTTTATATAATGTTGCAATGGCGTTAAATGTTGAAACCCATATGGTTTTAAGACCAGAGGTGCAGCAATTGGTTTATGAATATTTGTTAAGCCATCGTCCAGAGGTGATGGCACAAGCCACTAATGAAGAAGATGCGGTTAAAGAGTTTAAAGCGGGTAAATATATTCCCTATTTTGCTGCGCAAATGGATTGCGTGACACATACATCTCATTTTCATGGTCTTGTGCAGCAAATGCGTGATGGCATGCAGCAGTTTTACGATGATTGGCATAATCCAAAAAGTCATATGCATATTTATTTAAGCTATCATCCTTGGTATAAAGATGGATTAAAAGCACTTGTGCCATCGATAGAATTTTTATATAACGATAAAGTTGATGAAGTGCTAGAAGGGATTGATTTTATTTATGAGTGCTGGGACTTCATTAAAAACATTGTTGAATGGATTGGAAGAATTTCAAAAGTGGTAGGGTTATTTGCAGATCCTGAAGTGATGATGCCCTTAGATGAAGCATTGGAAGAACAATCAGAGTTATATAAAACAATTAAAGAGTATATGGATGCCGAACCCAAAGCATTGCAAAAAGTTGAGGAAGCAGTGGGCTATTATAAGAAAGCTAAAAAATACAGCAAGCGTGAGCTCACCACCCATCATGTGCTTGGTGCTGCTTATTTAGTGCATATGCTCGAAGATAAGCGCCTACATGATTGGCATGTACCAGCGATGGGGTATCAGCCGCTCAATAAGGTGCCACGTTATTTGGATAAAAAGCTAAATTATGTTAACCAAACAAAATGGCTGTATCAACATTCAGGAATGCGCATACCAAGTAAGGATATGATGAAATTTGTTTATAAGGGTAGTTTGGTGGCCAAAAAAGAAGGTATGCAGCATTTTGGAAAATATGTTATCCATTAGCAATTATATTTCTTGCTTTGAGCAATATGGTTGTGGGATTATCAAGTAGGATTTATAGCCAGCTAAAAAAGCTTCCATGTTTGCTTTGATGACTTGGTATTGGCGGAATAAAATGGCCAATCCACACGCGTTTTAAAGTCATGTTTTTAGGGTTATATTGATATTTTAAAATACCACCGCGAGTGCCCGACATGGCGATCACTAAAATATGTTTAGATGGCGATGTGTCTAAAGCAGCATCTTGGGAGTAATCATAAACTGCAGGTGATATGGCTCCTAATTTAAAATATTTGATAGGATGAGGGTTTGAGATAGAGTAAAGGATTGCTACTGGGGTATAGATTGAAAATCTTAAATAGTGTGTGGTATCGATAAACTTTATGGTTAGTACGGCATTACTTTGTCCACCATAATTATCTTTGAAATAATTTGGAATTTTAACAGTGTTTGAAGGTGAGAATAAATCAGTGTCACGAAATGATTTTTTAAAGGTTTTTGTTGACCAAACAAAAACACGTCTATTTTCATCACCAGCCACAATATAATTTCCAGCAGGGCTAAGTGTTGCAAATGTTTTAACTTCATTGCCGCCAAAGCCATGGATAGGATGCCCAGTCTGGCTGTTCCATAAAGTAACGCCATTGATTTTAGAGGTCAAGTATTCATTCAGGCTATTACGATAAACATTACCTAAAATATAGTTAGAGCCAGACACTAGTGGACCATCAGGCGCATCACCCGAAGTTAATAACAATGGCTTGGTATCCGATAAGCTTAAATTTAATAATTTACCACTTAAAAAGCCACCATCATCTAGCATCATCAATCGCTGTTGTTTACCAAAACCTTTAAATACAGTCCAATTAAAGCTCGAGGCAAAATAATCTTTTAAGTTCGCGCGCATGACTTGGCCATACACCGGAAAGTTATCAAAGTGCAAAACTTCATGCCCTTGCGGATCTTGTACATGCACAATATTGCCAGAGTGATAACCCAAACTGATTAATACTTGGATAAAGCGCATCTGGCTAGTGATGTCTTTATTAATAGTAAATTTAGGTGAATAGGCATCGGCGTGTAATTGGTTAAAAGGAATATTTTGCAGAAAATAATTATTTAAAATGCTTTTAGGAATAGGTTTTTTTTCAATATGGTTTTGAAAATTTCCACCAGTTGGCACATAAAAATAAGCATAATTGATATGGTTTTCTTTGCTGGTAATGCCCATTTTATTCTGCGCCACTAAAGCTAGCTGCTCTTTAGGTGGCGCACCTGTTGAAGTGCCAAGCTTCAATTGTTGTTTAGGCAAAGACTGCCACATAAAATAATTAGAATGTTTAATGAAATAAGCGCTATAACTATTGGCATGATGCGCAACAATTTTATAAGTATGTTTTTGCAGATCCCATAAAACAATTTGGTTGGCTAAGTTAGAAGACACAGCATAATGGCCATCTGAAGAGACGCTGACTAAATTATTAGCATAGCTCACATCAGGGTCTTTAGGAAAATCAGAATTGCTAAAGTTATCATTATCATTCGGATCAGCAGCTACAGCCGGCGCTGTCAAGGCCATTGGCGCTGCGCACATCAATACAAAACCCACACACCATACTTTTAGCACATTTTTGCCAATCATTTGATCATCCCCAATAAGCTTTTCCCTGCTAGCATAATTATAGCACGAAACCTTACCAGACTTTACCGTAAAAACTACTAAACATTTGTATGTTCATAAAATCACTCCTCACTAATGTGTTTACCACAAGACTCCTTTGGGAGTGGGGGTAAATGTTGGGTTGTAATATCCAGTGAATGTAATCAGTTATCTTTCACGTATCGCATAGTTTGGGTATACTAAAATAAGCGCTCCACAAGGATAGGTTTCCTATGTCCATCGATTGGCTTATTATTATCTTTATACTGTTATTGTTTGTAGCGGCATTCTTCTCTGCTTCTGAAACAGGTATGTTTGCCATTAACCGTTATCGCTTGCGGCACCGGGTTCGCAAAAAAATACCCGCAGCACAGCGTGTTGCTAAGTTATTAAAATCTCCAGATCGTTTATTGGGCGTGATTTTGTTAGGCAGTACTTTTGCTAATGTGTTAGCAACGACTGTCGCCACTTTATTAGCTGTACATTGGTTCGGCCCGATCGGCGCCCTTTATGCCACTGTTGCAGTAACAGCTATTATTCTAATTTTTTGTGAGTCTGTTCCGAAAACATGGGCGGTGCTTCATGCGCAGCGCGTGGCATTTTCATTTTCGCTTATCTTAAAATGGTTATCATGGATTTTATACCCTTTAGTGTGGGCTCTAAGTATGTGCGCGCGTGGGGTATTGTTTTGTTTGGGCACGAAAATAAAACAACAGGCAACTGCAGAGCCGATGAGCGCCGATGAGTTGCATACTTTAGTGGGTGATGCCTCTGGTTCGATGGCGGAAAAATCGCGTGGTATGATGCTACGTATGATTGAATTGAATAATGCGCAAGTAGCTGATGTCATGGTACCGCGTTCGGATATTTATGGTATTGATGTGCAAGAACCTCTCGATAAAATCAAACAAAAGTTATTAGCTGCACCGCATCGTTATGTGCCTTTATATGCAGAGTTTGTGGATCATATGATCGGTGCTGTCAGCGTGCGTCAGGCTTTGGTGATGTTGGCCAATGATACGCTTACCAAAGATGCTTTAATGGCAATAGCACAAAAGAATTTTTTTATTCCCGAAACGGCGCCACTACATAAGCAGTTGTCTACTTTTCAAAATAAAAAATACAATTTAGGTGTGGTTGTTGATGAATATGGTGATGTGCAAGGCATTATTACTTTAAAAGATATTTTAGAAGATATTGTGGGTGAGTTTGAAGAAGAGGAAGATTTAGCTGGTAGTGATAATGATTTAGAGCGTACTGAAGATGGTGCTTTTCTTGTGGATGGTCGTATGCCGTTGCGAGAGCTTAATCGGGAAATCCATTCAGAATTACCATTAGATGGCCCTAAAACGATTAGTGGTTTTGTGATAGCTTATTTGAATGAAGTGCCAAAATCTGCTTGCTGTATTCTGGTCGATAACTTAAAAATTGAAATGGTTGACTTCAATAGTTTGGCAATTAAAAAAGTAAAAATTTACCCGCCTAAATAATCGATATGCTTAGTAGTTTTTACGGTAGTGAATCTGCCCAATGCTGAGTAAACTATTACCTATTGTCAGATCTGTAGACACGTGGCTACAATATGTTACACTGAAAATGTAGAAACATACCTACAGGAGGCGCAAATGGAAATTACTACAATGACTAGTCGTGAATTTAATCAAGATGCCAGTGGAGCCAAAAGAGCTGCTCAATATGGTCCTGTGTTCATTACTGATCGTGGGCAACTGTCTCATGTGCTTTTAAAAATAGAAGACTATCAAGCTATTACTGAGCGAAAAGATAATATTATTGAATTATTATCGATGCCTGAGGTGGGTGATATTGATTTTGAGGTGCCAAAATTAAAGGGGGCTTTGTTTCGTTCTGAGGAGCTTGATTAATGTTTATTCTAGATACCAATGTTGTTTCGGAGTTAAGAAAAGCTGCTGTTGGTAAGGCTGATAAACAGGTGATTGCCTGGGCAAAAGGTGTGCCAACTTCTTCGCTTTATTTGTCATCAATAACTATCCTGGAAATAGAGTGGGGTATTTTATTAAAGGAAAGAAAAGACCAGTCGCAAGGGGCTATATTAAGAGCTTGGTTTGAAAATCATGTGCAGCCTGCTTTTTCTGATAGAGTTTTGCCCATTGATACAGCGGTAGCAAAACGATGTGCAAAATTACATGTGCCAAACCCATGTTCAGATCGTGATGCTTTTATTATGGCAACAGCACTGGCTCATGGTATGACATTAGTAACTAGAAACATAGATGACTTTAAGCATTTCGGTGGTGAGCTACTAAATCCATGGCAATAAGTTGGGTCATTGTGAAAGGTTTTAGTTTAATAGAAATGATGATTTGTTTAGGCTTGATGGGCGCATTAGGATCCGGTGTGGTTGTTGGGCTTGGCTATTGGCAAGCGCATGCGCAGATGACCTCTCAAATCGAGTGGCTACAACAAGATATTTTCTTAAGCCAGCAAAAGGCGCGAGCAGCTGAATCAGAGGTGGTTTTGTGTGCTAGTAAAACGGGTAAGCGTTGTGGCAGCGATTGGTCGGCTGGGCGGTTGGCTTATACTATAATTAATGGGCATAAAGAGAAGTTATTTTTTCACCAATTTCGTATTAAAAAAGCACAATGGCAGTGGCGTAGCTCGCTTGGCAAGAATGATCGCTTGATCTTTAAGCCTTCGGGCGATAATCTAGGTCAGCAGGGTAGTTTTTACTATATTCCTCTGTATTATAAAGTGACTTTTACACGACGTATTATAATCAATCAGCTGGGAAGAGTGTATGTGCGTTCAGGTCAGGTTAAAGAAAACTAAACGTTAAGGTATTTATGAATCGTATTATTTTATTAGGACCACCGGGTGCTGGCAAAGGCACGCAAGCAACACGAGTTGTGAAACAGTTAAATATTCCTAAAATTTCAACAGGTGATATGTTCCGCCAAGCGATCGCTGATCAAACACCTTTGGGTAAGCAAGTTGAAGAAATTATGCATACTGGTGAGCTGGTTTCAGATGAGATCGTTGTAGCCATGGTTAAAGAACGCTTAAGCCAGCCAGATTGTGAGCATGGCTTTTTATTAGATGGCTTCCCGCGTACGCTAGCACAGGCTGAGGCTTTGGATATAGCTGGTGTGTTTATCGATAAGGTCATCACTTTGGAAGTGCCGAATGAAGAGATTATTAATCGAATGTCGGGCCGACGTGTGCACCCTGGTTCAGGGCGTGTTTATCACAATACATTTCATCCACCCAAAACACCGGGGGTTGATGATGAAACGGGCGAGCCGCTAATACAGCGCAAAGATGATGAAGAAGATACGGTGCGTGGGCGTTTGCGGATATATGATGAAAGAACGGCGCCAATGGTTGAATATTACCGTAAAAAGGCGCAAACTGTAGATAATATGCACTATGATACTGTGGATGGCACAGGATCAGTTGAGGCAGTGTTTGAACAAATTCAATCTTGTTTGGAGGCTTAAGTAATGGCAGTTATAGAATTAACAAGCAGCAATTTTGAGACGGTGGTTGAAGAAAACCCATTTATCTGTATCGATTTTTGGGCTTCTTGGTGCGCGCCATGTAAAAGTTTTAAAGAAATTTTTCAAGCTGTTGCTGAGCAATACCCTGATGTGGCATTTGCCAGTTGTGATATTGAGGCCAATGAGGATTTGGCGCAGGAATTTGCAATCCAGTCCGTACCGCATGTGATGATTTTACGTGATCAAGTTGCTGTTTATGATGAAAGTGGTCTTTTGGATAAAGCCTCTTTTTCAGATTTAGTTGAGCAAGCCAAAGCATTGGATATGCAGGCGTTAAGAGCTGAATTAGAGGAAGACTAATTTAACTCACCAAGGAGAAGGTTATGAGTAAGAAAAAGGAATTTGATGTGAGCTCAATCACGAAGAAATTAAATATTGGTGGCTTAATGGATAATGTTAAGTCCATTATTTCACCGACCAGTATTACTATCGATGCTGAAGATGGTGATAAAGTGGGTGCGCTGTTATCACATTTAAATGAGCTTGTTAGTGAGTGTGCTGTTGAGCATGAAAAACAAGAGCAGCGTTTGGGGCAGATCTCAAAAACTAGTGCGCAGATTTATGCATTGCTGCACCAAGATGATGATTCAACTGCTGCAAAAAAACCTGCTGCAAAACCTAAGGCAAAAGCTGCGCCCAAAGCTAAAGCCTCTGCCGATGATTCTGAGAAAGACGCATAAAAAATAATGTTGCATAACTCTTTAATACCCACTCTCCCCTTGTGGGGTTTTTGTGCTAGCAAAAACGGGTGGCAGGATAGGCCACCCTGGGTAACGAGCTTTTTTAGGAGAAAAAGCGTAGGCGGGTTGAAGAACCACCTGAATTGGTGTGATTCACCAAAACTACGCCCACTCTCCCCTTGTGGGGTTTTTGTGCTAGCAAAAACGGGTGGCAGGATAGCCACCCTGGGTAACGAGCTTTTTTAGGAGAAAAAGCGTAGGCGGGTTGAAGAACCACCTGAATTGATGTGATTCACCAAAACTACGCCCACTCTCCCCTTGTGGGAGAGTCGAAGAACCACCTGAAAGGTGGTGATTCGGAGAGGGGGAGTATTTAAAAAATCACTCATAAACATGCAAGATTAAAGAATGACACATTTATGTTTGTTGTTGGCTGTGCAGGCCAAGCAGAACTAGCTGTCATTCTTTTTTGTAAACAGTACACCTGCTTTGATTAATGCAATTGGGTATAACAAATACAAGTAGACCTACTATGAAAGATTATTTATATGCATTTTCTAGTGATCACGGAAAGTATCATCAACAAATACCCGTCACATTGCTTGATAGCACTAGCCAAGATTTGTTTTTTCATATATCTAAGTAATTAATTAAGATTGTGTATGAATGCTGGCTAGATTTATTGAGAAAATTGTTTGCCCGTTCAAAACAGTGGGTGCCAAAGTTATTGCCGAATACTGCTAAAACCAGTAGCAATGGAGTGGTGCGTCATCAGCATACAATGCCTAACCCTACTTCCGAAGTATTTATCGGAAATGAAACATTGGCATACTTTACATGGTTATTCGCAAGCGAACAAGCAAAAGGTCCTAAAGAATATTGCACAAGGGTATTAGAAGGTTTTGTAGATGTTCATGCAGAAAGGACGGCTACTCGTGAAAGTTATTACTTTTCCTAAAGGTGTTTTGTTAGAGTTCTTTTATTAAGGTGTTAAGCAATTCTGTAATTGTGATAAATGTTTATGCGGATGAAAGCCTTTTTAATGTGCTTAATACGAGTTCAGGCGTGATGCCAGCTAAGCAGGCAGGGCGTAATTTGTTTGTTTCTACTGGTAAAGCGCATTCGCGTTTGTGGCAAGGTCGGCAAGGCAGATCAATATCTAAAGCAATTTGTTTTTTGCCTAGCGGGCCAGATTTATTTTTATCGGTAGGGCCCATTAGAACAATCCCTGGAATATCCATAGCTGTGGCTAAATGTGCAAAGCCAGTATCGACGCCCACAAAGGCATCACAGTGCTTTAAAAAATTTTTCATGCCGCTAATGTTTAAATCAGGTGTAGGCTGGCAGTTTGCATAATTCGCTGAAAGATTGTTAGCCAGTTCTAATTCTGCTGGAGATCCCCAGGTAATAAAAATATTAAATTGTTGCTGGGTTAAGTTTATAAGAGCTTGCCAGTGCTCGAGCGGCCAATGTTTGGTTTCCCAGGTGGTGTTTGGGAATAGGATTAGCTGTAGTTTGGTCGGCTGTTGTGTGCTGCGCACGCTTGGACCTCGGGCTATATGCCCCGGGGGGCCATTCTCCCCTCTAGCATTCAAATTATAAACTGGATCTGTGGTAGGCACAGCATAACCCAATGCTTTAGCAGCTAATTCACGCATCCGGCAGACAGCATGCTGATTCTTGCTTACACCAAGCTTTTTATTATAAAGCCAGCTGGCCCATGGTTCGCGAATGCTTTTGCTATCATAACCAAAGCGTTTGCCTTTAGCCCAGCGACAAACCCAGGCGCTTTTTAATAAGCCTTGTAAATCTAAAATAGCATCATAGGCAGGTTGATCATTAAAGGTTTTATGTAATGCTTTGGCCTCAGGGCTATAAATAGATCGTATATAACCAGGGTATTTTCTAAAAGGTAGCGTATATAAATTATCAATATGTGGATGGTCTTTTAGCAGGCAGCTGTAGCCAGGCTCAGTAACCCAATCTATTTGGCTTTCTTCGCCTAAGTAATTTTTTATATCAGATAGCACAGGCAACGCATGCAGCACATCGCCCATAGAAGATAATTTGATAATTAAAATACGTTTCATAAGCGATCCACCCTAGCTTGCTAGTATTCTAGCTGCTATTGATCTTCGGTTAAAGGTATTTCAGTGCAAGAGTGCTTACTTTAGGGTGCGTTCAATTTGACTCTTTAGTGTTCACCCTCTAAGATGGATGAAACGCAACACTAAGGATGGTCGTGTGAAAAATATTTTATCTTACAGTTTACTGATTGTTACTGGCTCTTTTTTAACAGCATCAGCTGTTTCGCATAATTCATTGATTTCTAGAATCAAAACTTGGCGACCCTATGTGCAGGTGGCTTATGCGCCTACATGGGTGAAGGCAAGTGGTACTACGATGCTGCAAGCAGCAGATAAACCTAACCCTGAAAGTGCATTTACGTTAAATTCCACAACTCACATGAATGATTATGGTTTAGGTTTTGGCGTGGATTTCCCTATTTCTTTTCAGCGTCGTTGGATTAATAATCTTGATTTTGATTTGGATTATACGAATTTGAGTGCGTTTAATGTTAATGGTGTATATGATTTAAAAATCCCTGCGCAGTCTATTGATTCAAAATACAATTTTAACTATCGCATAAAGATTTCAACCATTACTTTAGATGCTAATTTAGAATTATATCAATGGCGTCGTGTTGAACTATTTGCTGGTGCAGGTTTTGACTATGCTTGGATCCGAACCAGTGATTTTAGCCAGACGCCACAAGGTAGCGCCATGTCAAATTATATAAATTTTAATGGCAGCAATCAAAACCAGTGGTTCTATCATTTAAATATTGGCCTAGGTGCTAAACTATCTCGTCATTTTAGAGCGAGTATTCGTGATCGATATTATCCAAATATACGTGTGCAAACAGGTGCGGGCACTACAGGTGATCATGCGCTTTCACCGTTAAAAAATAAATTATCTATGAATCAGGTTAATGTCGCGCTTGATTATTTATTTTAAGGGTAGTCGATGAAAAAAATAATGAGTAGCGTGTTGTTGTGCAGTTTAGTAGGTTTCAACGTGTATGCTATGGCGAGTCCTTTAGAAAGTTGGGTTTCATTATCTTTAATTAATGGACATCTTCCGAATTCGGGGTTGGATTTTACAGAATTACCGGGTTAGTTTTGGAGAGTCAAAATCTTTGATGAACTGCAAATGCCTACTCTCCCCTTGTGGGAGAACCCAAATCTTTGATGAACTACAAATGCCTACTCTCCCCTCGTGGGAGAGTCAAAATCTTTGATTTTGGAGAGGGGGGTTATACTTTCAACTAACTCTCTTCTTCCCAATAAATCCTAATAACCAAACAACACCAGTAAAACCAGCTACAAATATAAATGTAAATGCAAATGATTTGGTCATCGTCAGATGTCTAATGTTAAATAAATCATGATATATGATCGTTGAAATGCCTAGGGTAATGGCAGCAGTCATGTTGAAAGTAGCATAAATAGTTCCAACGGATGCACCTGCATTCTCTTCGCCTAAGCCAGCGATAGCACTTAAAGCAGAATAAACATTGCTAATCGATAACGTTAAACCAGTTAAAGCAAAGCCGATAATGCCTAGCGCTAGTATGGAATGATAGAAAAAGGTAATGTATGCCAAAGCACCTATAAAAGCAGATAATAAGCATAAACGTAGCATATGCTTAGGTGTGACTGATTTAGGCAGGCAACCAAAAATAGGTGAGGCGAATAACACGACTAAAGCAAAAGCTAATAAAATAATGCCAGACATAATTGGTGAATAGCCTAAGATTTTTTGCAAAAAGATTGGTGAGAAAAACATACCACAAGAAACAATTGTGCCAGCTGCTGTATTCGATAGCATTGCCAAGCGAAAATCACAGCTTTTTAAATGTGTTAAATTGAGTGTTGGTTTCGTATGTTTTTTCTCAATGATAATTAAACAAGGTAAGCTAATTAAGAAGATAATCCCTGAAATAATAGCCTGTTTATTGAAGCCAAATTGTTCTAGTTGAATGAGCACAAAAATAAATGAGCTTAAGGTAAGGCATAAGAATACATTGCCAAAAAGATCTAAATTGTAAAAAGAAATTTTTTCTAAATGAAGGTCTTCTTTATCATTTAAAGCTATTAAGCAAATGATAAGGCTAATAATTAGAAAAGGGATATTTACCCAGAAAACGCCTTGCCAGCGCCAATGTGAAATAATTAAGCCACCAATAGTTGGGCCCAGTACTAAACCTAGGCCACCTACGGAAGCATAGATGCTCATAGGTTTTTGCGAGTTTTCTTGGTAAATATTTTGAATCATTGGTGGGGCAATCACAATTAATGCGGCAACACCTAGGCTTTGTATCAATCTAAAAAAGATTAGCCAAGCAAAGGTTGGTGCAAATCCAGCGGCTAATGAGCCAATTGCTAGTAAAAGCATGCCACTATAAAAAATATGTTTCTTGCCAAATACATCAGCGATACGGCCAAACAATATTAGGGTGCTTGCTAAGATAATACTGTATATATTAGAAATCCACTGTAGTGAAATGACGGATACGCCAAATGCATGTTGAATGCTAGGTAGGGCATTGTTCACAATCATATAATCAATAAAAGCAACAAATACGCAGGCAATGATACCGATAAAGGCAAGGTGTTTTCTAAGCATGGACAGAGCCTGTTTTAATTTTGTACTGTCTTGATTGTAGCGATATCCTTTAAGATCTGCAATACATCGGAACTATAATACATAATTTTCACACGATTGATTTGACTATGTGAAGCCTGAAAAGCATAATGGCTGTCTTTCATTTTTAATTATTAGAGGTTTTTATGCCGGCAACATCCATGGAACAATTGGTTTCCCTATGTAAACGACGTGGTTTTATCTTTCCAGGATCTGAAATTTATGGTGGTTTGCAGGGCACATATGACTATGGCCCATTAGGTGTGGAGCTGAAAAAAAATCTTAAAGATGCGTGGTGGCGTGCGAATGTGTATGAACGTGACGATATGGAAGGTTTGGATGCGTCTATATTGGGTAAGAACACTGTTTATCAACATAGTGGTCATGCAGATACGTTCTCTGACCCAATGGTGGATTGTCGTAACTGTAAGGCGCGTTTTAGAGCGGATCATTTAAAATCAGATCAATGTGAATCCTGTGGCAGTAAAGATTTAACAGATCCTCGTCCTTTTAATATGATGTTTCAAACCCAGGTTGGCCCAGTGGTGGATGCCTCATCGGTTGCTTATCTTCGTCCTGAAACCGCGCAAGATATTTTTATTAATTATAAAAACGTCCAAGATAGCACGCCGCATCATTTGCCATTTGGTATTGCGCAAATTGGTAAGGCTTTTCGTAATGAAATTACTCCACGTAATTTTATTTTCCGTGTTCGTGAGTTTGAACAAATGGAAATTGAATTTTTTGTGAAACCAGGTGAAGATGATAAGTGGCATCAATACTGGGTAGATCAGCGCAAAAACTGGTGGCTTGAACAAGGCTTAAAAGAAGAGAATATTCAATTAGAGGCGCAATCAGAAGATGAGTTGGCGCATTATGCAAAAGCAACGATTGATATTTGTTACAAATTTCCGCATGGTTTTGAAGAGTTGGAGGGTGTTGCTAATCGTACCGATTATGATTTAGGTTCGCATACAAGATCACAAGGCGATTATGATATCCAAGCGAAAGTAAAAGAAAACAAAGACTCTGTTTCTAAGCTTGCTTACTCTAATCCGCAAACTAAAGAAAGTTTTGTGCCATTTGTGATTGAACCTTCTGCAGGTTTAGACCGCGGTGTATTAGCTGTGTTAACCGAAGCTTATGCAGAACAAACATTAGAAAATGGTAAAACTAGAACTGTATTATCGCTTAAGCCTCATTTGGCACCCATTAAAGCAGCAGTTATTCCATTGGCGCGTAACAACGAAGTGTTAGTTGGTAAAGCGCAAGAAATATTAAAGCAATTAAGAAAAATGGGTATTGGTCGAATTGATTTTGAACGATCTGGTAATATTGGTAAATCATATCGTCGTCATGATGAGATTGGTACGCCGTTTTGTATTACGGTTGATTTCGATACTATTGGCGAAGGTGATGCTGAAACTAAAGGTACAGTAACTATTCGTGATCGTGATTCCATGGAGCAAACGCGTGTGCCATTGGCAGAGTTAGAAGCTTGGATCAAATCTAAGTTTTAAGTTGTCATCCCAGGCTTGCCCGGGACGACACCGTTATGACGTGTCGCTTGCAACGGTGAATCAATTATGACAAGCTAGCCATAGTCTTTTTTTGATTGATCAGGAGTTCTTATGAAATTTACCCCACTAGCTTTAAGCGCAGCTTTATTGGCTTTATCTGCCAGTGTTTATGCTGATGATACCTTGCCAAATTATGCAAGCCATGCCCTTTATCCAGGCGCTTTAATGACACAAGGCTTCTTTGTAAATGTTTCAGCCGCTTACACAAAAAGTGTGTTGGCAAAGAACACTTATTTGAGTAATGGCGATAAGAACCAGGTTTTGTTTGATTCCCCGTGGGGTTTTGCCGGTTCATTAGGCTATGAAACACATGTGGGTCAATCTGGTGAAGGTATTATGGGTGTTGAAGCCGGTTATCGTTATTTAGGTAAGCTTTCCTTTGCTTCGGTCACTGGTTCATCGAATGCAGCACCTAAAGATTTCAGGTTGCAAGCTGGAACAGGTTTAATTGATTTAGGTGTGCAAATAGGCCGCGTGAGTGTTATTGCCAAAGGTGGTGTGGCTGTGCAAATTGGTGGTAATTATCAAGCGACTACTGATGCTAGTACGACAGCTTATCGTTTTGGTACGCGTGTTGTGCCGATGGCTGGTGGTGAAATTGGCTTTGCAGCCATGCCAAATGTACAAATTTCTATTGGTGCTGATTATATGTTTGGACATGAATTAAATGCTACAAACTTAGGTACAGGCAGCAACACAGCGGCAAGTGGCGGTTATCGTGCTTTAAGTGTGATGGCTGGTTTAACTTACTTTATGAATTAGTCAAACGATTAATTTTGAATTTTGGTTGGTTATTTGTTTTTGCTGCTAACCAACCAAGGTTTCGCATTTAAATGTGCAGGTAATTGCTTTAATACGGCTTGCGCCTGCGCTTTAGTCGTAAATTTCCCTATATTTAATGAATACCAAGTAACCCCTTTTACTTGTTTGCTTAGAATGTAAGGATCAAAGTTTCTTAATTTTGAGCCTTGCATCGCTTTTAAAACTACAGTTTTCTTAGGACTTGCCATCATTTGCCAATGGTATAGATCTTCTTGTGCTGGTTGGTTGCTCACTTTAGGTGTTTTTGCTGCAGCTATTTTGACAGTTTTTTTGATGGTTTTAATGGTGCTTGGTTTGGTTTTTGGTGTTAAGGTCAAGGGTTTTTTCGGTGTTAATTTTTCCTCTGGTACAATTGGTGGTGGCGCAACTGCTTTTAGAGTTGGTGCAGTATAGCCAATATCTTCATGATGTATTTTATATTCATATTGATGAAGAAAAACAAATAATAAAGCCAGCAAAATAACACTTAAAAGTTTAACGCCATATTTTTCTAAAAAACTTTTTTGCTGTGATTCGCTTTGTGTCGGTTTAACTAGATCTAATGGGTGTGACTCTTTCATGGTATTAGTGATTGGCTTATTGTTAACTGTTTGCTGTTCAGGTAATGGTGCTGATTTCTCAATCTTTGCTTCAATATGACGAGGTTGGTATTGTTCTTCAGCTAAGCGAGCGATCTCATGTGGTATGCCTTGCGATTGCTGATATATAGATTCAATGGTTGCTTGCTCTATTTTTGGCATTGTTAAAGGTTGCATGGACCTCATGGTTTCCTGAACAAATGATGCGGTTTCATCTAGGCTAAGTGCGGTAAGCATTAAATAATTAAAAGTAATGCTTGGTTGATGCAGGCTATGAATGATTTTTTTAAATGAGGGCTTGCCAAATAAAATAATTTGCAAAGCCATGCTTTGATCTTTTTGTGATACGCATAAATACATAATGGCAGCTAAGGTTGCAATAGGGATGCGATCAGCATTGTCAATAACCAATAAGGCTGTTGTAGCTAGTTCACCCATTTGTTGCAAGATATTGGCTAACATTTGAGATTGTGAAGCTTGTTCAGAAGTATTGTCTAAGTGCCATTCTTGCACAAGTGTAGAAATTAATTTTTCAGGCGTTAATGATTCTCTGCCTTTTAATACCAGCATATCAGCAGGTGCTTTGCCTGAAAGATAAAAAGCACTTAAAAGGGCAGTTTTTCCCATGCCTCGTTCACCCGTTACAATGAGTAAAGGTTCCTGGTCATGTGTAAAATCACTGAGTTCTATGAGATATTTGTTTAAACAACGATTCGGGTAATAAAAAGATTCATTCATTTGCGCACTCCCTGTGATTCGTTGAGTCTTCTGTTTTATATACTATGGTTGACTATTAGTCCGCCATGCGCACGCATTCTAACACAACTAATCTATAAAAATAGGCGGCATAGGGTTTTTTTATAAGAAAGAAGGCTTATTTTTTTGTAAGATATTGTCGGATTTTGGTCGCTAATTTAAAAGCGGTCTCTTGATCTGTAGAAAGAGTATGGTCTGCTAACGTTTCATAGAGTGGTGTGCGTTCTGCATTGAGTTTTTTTAAGTTATCCTGAAAGCTGCTGCTATCTTCTAGTAAGGGGCGAGTCCCGCGCCTTAATTGGGTACGATTAAATTGGACTTCATAACTTACTGATAAATAAATAATCGTACCGTGTGCTTTCATGATGTCACCATTTTCAGGTGTTAACACGGCACCACCACCAGTAGATATGACTAAATTTTTTTCTTGCTGAGATAGTGTTTCGATAACGTCCTTTTCACGCCGCCGATAACCAGCTTCACCCTCTATGTCATAAATCCAATTTAAATCAGCGCCAGCACGCTTAGCTAGTTCCTGATCGGTATCATAAAAAGGGCGATTGAGTTTTTTACTTAAATAACGACCAACTGCGGTTTTGCCTGCGCCTAAAGGTCCAATTAAGTAAATATGAGAAGCCATAAGTATTACTCGGGTTGTGTTGTCTCGTATTTGGATGACCAATCACGCCAACCACCTGCTAATGAGTAAACATCGGAATAGCCCATCAGTTGAATATTATGGGCTGCTAATACAGAGCGATAACCACCGCCACAATATAAAACCAGTGTGGTATTGGCATCAGGGATGCGCTTTTCTATGTGTGCTTCAATAATGCCTTTGCCAATATGAATAGCATTGGGTAGGTGGCCGTTGATCCACTCTCGGTCCTCGCGCACATCAACTAACATAAAATCTTTGTCTTCATCTGCCCATTGTTTAAGGGTATCGGTATCAATTTCGTTAACATTGGCTTTTTGTGCCTCAACAAGGTCTACAAATCCAGTGGCATGTGCCATAATGGTCTCCTACTATGTATGTCATTACCTTACATACCATAAGCGCTTTGTGCGCATCTTTCAATGAATAAATGCAGGAGATGATTATGTTTCAAGATTTATTTTCAGGTCATGCCGAAGACTATAGATTACACCGGCCAACCTACCCGGATAAGTTATTTCAGTATTTAACAGCGTTAGTAGGGGATCATGGTGCGGTTTGGGATTGCGGAACAGGCAATGGTCAAGCTGCGGTTAGCCTTGCAAAAAGCTTCTCAACTGTTTATGCAACGGATCCGAGTGCGCAGCAAATTGCTAAAGCAACACCGCAAGATGGGATTGTATATCAAGTCGCTGCTGCTGAATCAGTTCCTTTGGCAGACCAAAGTGTATCCATGGTTACTGTGTTCCAGGCGCTTCATTGGTTTGATGCGCAGGCATTTTATCAAGAAGTTAGGCGCGTCTTAAAGCCAGGCGGGATTTTAGCTATCATAGGTTATCACACGGCTATAACTGGCATTGCTGAAGTGGATGCCTTGTACGAATGGTTTAATCGAGAATTTTTGTGGGAAAAAGAATGCTGGGCAATGGAGCGAGGCACTTTAAATGAGAATTATGCCCATTGTGATTTGCCTGGTGAACAAGTCGATGCGCCAGCATTTAGTAGTGTTTGTAACTGGACAATGCAAGATTATTTGGCCTATTTAAATACCTGGTCAGCTGTGAAAACTTATGAAAAAAAATATCATGAAAATCCTGTCCAGCGTTTTGTGGTGCCTGAATTAGAAAAATATTGGTCTAATCCAGACCAGCCTCGTGAAGTCAGATTTCCATTGGTTTTGAAGGTGTCACGCTTATAAATTACTTTTGTTACGCGCAGCGCAGGCGCACTGCGTAACATTCGTCCTGATAATACCGCTAAAGTGATAAACAAATGATTACTTTGCGAAATCCCATCGCTTTGTTTCACCTTGCCTGTGTAAGGTGAGTAAATTATTTAAATGCTAGGTAAGTGTTCATATTGTTGGTAAACTGTTTATATGACAAGACCCGCATTTGAAAAGACTACTTTTGCCAAACAGGTTCAGCCGACACCTGCGAATGCCGCTCATATTGAAGCTGTCGAAGAATTATTTAACTGCGCCAGTGCCTATTTTCAACATATGATAGAAGATATTCAGCAAGCGCAACACTGTATCGATGTGGAAGTGTATATCTTTGGTTTAGGCCTTATTGGCAAGCGTATCCGTAAAGCCTTGATACAAGCTGCCCAGCGTGGTGTGCAAGTGCGTGTTTTGGTGGATGGTGCGGGCACGCCTTGGTGGGGGCGCTCATTCGCTCGAGAAATGGAAAAAGCAGGTGTTCAAACGCGAGTGTTTCACCCGTTTCCTTGGCAGCTTTGGAATTGGTCTCGATCAAAAGTAAAAGTGCCTTGGATGTTAAAGTTTATTTATTTATGGTTTACTGCAAATAGTCGCAATCATCGCAAAGTGGTTTTGATTGATCAAGAAACCGCTTATTTGGGTAGTATTAATATAACCGCGCATCATTTAAGTAAAGCGGAAGGTGGGCAAGGTTGGCGTGATATTGCGATTCGTTTGAAGGGCGCTAAACCGGTGGCGCAATTGCGAGAAGCATTTGAATCAGCTTGGTCGCATAGAAATATCAAAGAAAGATTAACCCATGTGTTTACCATGATTAAAACCCATCCGCTGATTCGTTTAAATCATAATCGTCACCGTCGCCGCGTTTCATACAAGCAATTATTATGGCAAATTCAAGATGCCCACGAACGCATTTGGATTACTAATGCTTATTTTATTCCGGACAGCCGTTTTTTAAGATATTTAAAGCATGCTGCAGCGCGTGGTGTGGATGTGCGAATGCTTTTGCCCAGTAAGTCAGATGTGGCATTTATGCCTTGGGCTTCTGCAGTTTTTTATGACAGTTTGTTGAAATCTGGCGTACGAATTTTTGAATATTTGCCCGGTGTTTTGCATGCAAAAACTTTAATGATTGATGATTGGATGTTAGTGGGTTCAAGTAATTTAAATCAACGCAGTTTAAAACATGATTTGGAAGCTGATGTAAATATTAAAATGCCTGAATCAAAAAACTTTTTAGAAAAAACTTTTTTAGAAGACCTGAAGCATTCACAAGAATTGCACTTAAATAACTGGACTAAGTTTCGTCCTTGGTTACAGCGTTTGGTTGGTAGGATATTTTTATATGTGAAGCCGATTTTGTAATTTCCCCCCTCACCAAAGTGTTTCACACTTTGATTCACTACGTAATGTACAGTTATATCATAAATATTGTTTATTTCTTGATAATTTGATAAGCTTTGTGCTTAATTTAAATATTTCTATAAAGGGGTTTGTGATGAGAAAAAAAGGTAAAAATGAATCAAATGCAAGTGATAGTATACCATTGGCACAAGTTTTGGTTGACGCGTTGGATTCATCGTCTGCTGTAAATGCCACGCCGAATCTTGAAGAAGATAATGATTTTGATTTCTCTGTGTTTAATGTACCTCACACCCAGGTTGACTCGACAGCTTTAATGGAAAAAATAAACCGTAGAGAATTTGATAAGGCGCTTGAATTAATTAGCAAGAACAATGCTCGATTTGCTGATGCAGATGAAATGGAAGATATTTACCCTTTCCTACAGTGGCTACTAGATAATAAAAATGTAGAGGGTTTACAACAAAGTATTGATGCTGATGCGGTGACAAATAGATTTAAAGTGTTGCAAAAATTTGGTGTTGAAGCAAAGTTTATAGATGCAGTTGAAAAATATTTAACCAGTCAGGATGATGGCCAGCGAAAAAATGCTTTGCAGCTTGTAAAGCTCTACCATCAATTTTATAAGTCCCACCCAAAAAACGTATTCACTATGCTAATCGAATTATCTGGCGAAAACCTTGTTGGTCATGGTAAATTAAGGGGGCTGCTGGAAAAACTTTTTAATAACTCTAATCTTAATGCACAATTGAAAGAGGTGATTGGAAATTTAATAGCAAAAAAAATCAAGGAACAGGAGTATGGTGGTGCCGTAACTCTTATTGAATTTTTAAAAGAAAACCCAGAGTTTTTGAATTTAGGCATTGAAAGGTGTGATTGGACGAGAAGTTTTTACGCTGAAAAAACCACTGCTTTGGTGCACTTGCTTCTATTGGCAGTGTTTGGTGAATCAAAAACAAGTGATTGTATTTTTCAATGGTATAATGACACAGTAGTTAAACAATCAATAGGTAGGACAGGCGCCTCTGATCAGATAATGTGTGATTTGCTAAGCTTATCTATGCAAAGAAAGAATCACGGTTGTGTGGTTCCATGTGACGCATGGGTGAAAGCGGTTGATCCATTGCTGCCTCATTTATCCGAAGACGCGATCATAAAAAAATATACGCTTAACAATGAGCAGTTAAGCTTACTGCAAATGCCGCTTAGGCTTTCAAAGCAATTCAGGCAGACAGCGCAGTTGGCAATTACACCATTGATTGAAACAGCATTAAGCTGTGTAAATAATCCTGCTATGCCAGCAGAGAAGAAAGCAGCTTGGAATGGTTTGCTGACAAAAAGAGGCGGTTGTGGGATGTATGTTGAAGGGGACCGATTTTTATGGCAAGACCTGATAGCTGTGCGTGATTTTAGATCGGCTTCTTTATTATTGCACTATAATGCAGATTGTTTTGACAAACAAACTATTCGTGTAGCGCTTCAAGAATATGTTTGTCATACCAGTAGCATCTTGCCTGATAAAGCTTTACAAGGAATAAATGGACTAAGCAGCAGACAAGTGTTTTATGATCATGTCATGCCTTTATTCAATAACATGTTAACGCTCTTACCCTCAAAACAGGCAAGTCTATTGTGTATGGAGCTCATTGGGAGAGATTGGATATTTAAAGATAGGGGTTATGATGTTGGGAAGTGCTATATAAATGTAATGAGCATGTTGTTAAGGGGTGCCGATAAAGAGTTATTTGATAAAGTATGTGCTCCCCTGAATATTAAGGATAAATTACGCGAAGCTAAATACTTATCAACTCAATATATAAGAGGCTGTTCAGGCTCTTCCTATTTTTATCCATCTAATGTAAATAAAATTTTAGAATTGCGTGGGTATTCGGCTGAGGTTTGTTTTAAACTGGTTGATTATTTAATTAATAGTTATCCACAACAAAAAAGGTTTAGTGAAGAGGGGTATAAAGATAGATGGAAGTTTGGAGTTGATTTGTTTTTCTTGGTGTATAATCGTTTTACCCTAAAAAATGAATCTGAAACAGTGAAAAAGCAGGTTAAGGATTTATGGAAAAATATTTTGCGTCGTACTTTGGTAAATAACAGCAAAATTCTTAAGATTTTACCAGATTTTTGGAGTAAATATGGCAAAACTGAAAACAAGGATTGTTTGGAACTTGACCGAAATGAAATAGGGGCCATTCTTGATGGGGCTGCTAACAAGGCAGGTAGACCATATGAATACTTGAGCACTATTTTAAATTATTTTGGTGATTGGTTGGGATTAAGTAATAGTTTAAGTTTGCAGCATGTTTTTCGAGTCATTATGAATGTTAATCTTGCAACAGAGCAGCGGTTGTCTTTGATAAAAAAATATTGCATAAAGGATAATAAAGGAAGATTTTATGCTGCTGTGGAATTGTATTATGAAGGTCTAAAGGGTAAGGCGAATAAGGCGCTAGCTACCAAATATTTTGAGTTGTTTGTTCAAGCTGTGATTAATGAAAATTATTATATTGCAGCTGCTATGGCAAAGGTTGGGTTTTTAGGAGAGTATACGATTGATTCTGATATACAACCTATGCTTAAATTGGAGCTTAAGAAGCCAACTACGCTGTTGCAATACTTCACTGAGAAAAACAATATGCAAGTGGTGAAGTTTCTTAAACAGTTGGATGCCAACCCTGATGCCAAGCCACAGGGCTCAGAGAAATCTGCATATGATATAGCAATGGCTTCAAGGAATAAGTCTGCTTTGTGTGTGTTCAATAAAGGCAGGGGTGCTTGGTCAGTAGGTGAATTTTGTAATCGAATTGCAGAGGTTTATAAAGAAAATAGGGGTGAAAATCAATCTAGTAAAGTTGCTATGTTTAGGTCATTTAAAAAAGTAGCATTCGCTAGTTTGGATAAATTCAACCGAAACAACCCTGCTGCTAAAATAATAGATATGGCAAGCCGTAAAGATTTAAGTGGCATAAGTGAGTGGTTAAGCCAAAGAGCTGGGCGCTCAAGGGTAAATGCAACCCCTAATGGGACAGCAAAATTAAGTGCGAGTCAGAAGACCATGAAACAACTGCGTCTGGCCCATAGAGCAAAGAAATTTGAAGGGCGCATGCTATCACAAGAGATTATGGATCAGTTGAATAAGTTGTTTCCAGCTAATTCTGCAGCTGAGGCAGTTCCAACTGTTTCATATGCCTCCAGCAATGGTTAATAGAAAAAATGATTGTCCTCCCAGGTAAGGATGGTTTTATTGCATCAAGTACAAAAAAACCATCCTTACCTAAGAGGGCAAAGCCTTCAATTGGTTAAACTATATACAGTCACATCGCAAATATTGCTCATTTATGGATAATTTGATAAGCTTTGTGCTTAATTTAAATATTTCTATAAAGAGGTTTGAGGTGAGAAAATCAGGTAAAAATGAATCAAATGCAAGTGAGAGTATACCATTGGCACAGAGGATGGTTGACGCATTGGGGCCGTCGTCTGCCGAAAATGCCACGCCGGATTGTAAAGAAGATCATGGTTTTGATTTATCTATATTTGATGAAGCTGCCGACCAAGTTGACTCGACAGCTTTAATGGAAAAAATAAACTGTGGAGATTTTGATAAGGCGCTTGAATTAATTAGCAACAACAATGCTCGATTTTCTGATGCAGATAATTTTAGAAAAATTATTCCTTTTCTAAAATGGTTGCTAGCTAATAAAAATGTGGCGGGTTTGCAACAAAGTATAGCTGCTAATGCCTTAACTAATAGATTTGAAGTACTTAATGATTTAGATATTGAAAAAATTTTTAAAGCAGCAATTGGTAAATATATGTCAAGTCAGGAGAAACAGCAGCAAGAAGGCGCTTTGAAATTGGTGCAACTCTATTATCAATTTTATAAGTCTGACTTAAAGAATGCGTGCTTAATTCTAGCTGGTTTTTCCGGATCAAAACTTGCTGACCTTGCTAGGTTAAGTGAGTTAGTCAAAAGTATTTTTGGCAATTCTAAAATTAATGCAGAGATGGATAAAATCATTAGCAAATCAATAGCTACATTAATGGAATCTTTTGAATATGGTGATATTGTAACGCTTCTTGGATTTCTAAAACAATATCCACATTATTTAAATAAAACTTTTAGAAAATCATTTAGGGATCCTTCTTTTTATTACGAGTATCATTCTATTTCCGTCAATGTGACTATTTTGACTCACTTGCTTCTAAAAGCGCTTTCTTGTAATAAACAAACAAGTGATTGTATCTTAAGCTGGTATGAAAGTATGGTAGCTGATGCAACAACCATATCTCAACTGCATGCGTATAGTTTTGATAAAGTAGTGTGTGATTTGCTGTATTATCTTCAAAGGCTCGATCGCGTAGGAAATCTTTCATGTGAAACATGGGTTAAAGTAATTGCCCCTGCGTTGCCTCATTTATCCACAAAGGCTATCGAAAAAATACATAGCTTTAAAAAGAAAAATCTAACATTGCTGCAAGTGCTGATTAGGTTTCCAATGAAGAATAAAAATCAAAAAAATCTAACGGTTGCTCCTTTGATTCGTACGGTATTACATTGCATCGAAAATGATGGGATGTCACAAGAGAAAAGACATGCCTGGAAAGCTTTGCTAACCAAAGAAGGTGATTGTAGATTGTACTATAATGACGTGTTGCGATTTCCTTGGCAAGAGGCCATGGCTATGCGTGATTTTGAGTCGGCTTCATTATTGTTGGATCAATATCCTGCTACATTTACAAATGATGATGTTGTAAAGGCGCTTGATGAATATGTCGCACATACCCGATATCTAATTCCTAAAAAAGCTTTTCAGGGGAAAAACCCAATGAAACAATGGGAAGTGTTTGATAAGCATATTATGCCCTTAATAGATGGCATGTTAACGCGTTTGAGTAAAAACAAAGATCAAGCCCGTATATTTTGTATGGCGCTTATTGAAAGAGCATGGACGTTTGACGATCGTAGCTATGCGGAGGAGGGCAAGACGGTGTCTTTCAATTTTGTTGCTCTGTTATTGAATAAACCAGAGAAGTTTAATGATGTATGTCATTATTTAAATAAAAATAATGAACAAGAAGCTACATACCTATCAAATTGGTTGCTATCTAATTATCGATACTCAGTTACATCGAGCGCTTCTTCTGTGCATGAAATTTTAATGTTTCGAAAATATCCTGCCGAGCTTTGCTTTGATCAGGTTAGTCGTTTAGTTTCAAATAATGAAGAAAGCTGGCAGTTTAAAGCTCGGTTATTTTATCTGGTATGTAATAGTTTTACTCTAGCTGAAGAGTCTGGCGAACTGCGTCAAAAGGTTGAGAAATTATGGAAACAGATGTTGCATCTTACTTTAGACAGGGTCAGCCAAGCTTCTAATCATGAACTGCTATGGTTTTGGGGTGAATATAAAAAAAATAAAAACAAGGCTTATTTGGAGCTTAATCGAAATGAGAAAGGCGAGATTCTGGAGAAGGTTGCTCAAAAATCGGAAAATTTAAATGAGTGCTTGAACGCTATGCTAAATCATCTTTCTGATTGGTTGGGGCTAGATAATAGCCTAAGTCTGAGGTATGTTTTTAGTGTCATCATAAATGCTAAGCTTGAAACTGAGCAACAGTTGACTTTGATAAAAAGACATTGCATAAAGAACCGAGGCAAATTTATAGATGCTGTTGGTTTATATTATAATGATCAACAAGATCAAAAGAATGACACGCTAGCTACCAAATATTTTAAGTTGTTTGTTCAAGCGGTGATTAAAGAAGACTATTTAATTGCAGGTGCCATGGCAAAGGCTGGTTTTTTTAGTCCGTATACAATTGATTCTAATATAAAGCCATTACGCATTTCTTCGCTACAGGGTCGTGAGCCAACCACGCTCTTGCAATTTGTAGGTAATGCAAAGATAATAGGTGCTATTGCGTTACTTGTGAAGTTTGGAGCTAAGGCTGATTTTCGCCTAAAAGGGTCGACACAATCTGCGCGTAAAATGGCGAGGGCTTCAGGAAGCAGTGCGGCTTTGCGTGCGCTCAATAATGGCAAGGGCGCTTGGACATTAAATGAATTTTGTAAACAAATTGTAGGTCTCTATATTCAAAACCGAGAAAATAATCAGTCTGGCACTGTTCCTTTTCTTAAATTCTTCAGAAAAGCAGCATTAGCTGGTTTGGACAAAGTTCACCAAAACGGCCCTGTTGCTGAAATAAAGGCATTGGCAAAGAATGACGACTTAAGTGGCATATGTCGGTGGTTAATGCAAAGAGCTGAAAGCTCAGGTGCAAATGCAAAGCCTAATGGGATAGTAAAATTAAGTGCCAGTCAGAAGACCATGGAACAACTGCGTCAGGCTTATAATGGAAGGACTTTTGAGGGCCGCTCACTATCTCAAGAGATTATGGATCAGTTAACTGGAGAATTAGCTGAGGCAGTTCCAACTGTTTCATATGCCTAACCTGCTAGGTCCCGGATAATACTTCGTATTTCCGGGATGACAGTTAATTAATAACTACCCAAGCAACTTCTTAACCCTTGCAGCATAATCAGCATCCGCTTGTGCAAACTGATCAAGCATAATTGCTTGCACTTCAGGTGTTGCTTGCGCTAAACCACCAGCAATATTTTCTGCCAAAATATCTTTTTGCTCATCACTCATAATGCGATAAAGATCACCAGCTTGAGAAAAGTTATCATAACCTTGATCATCATAAGCTTTTACCCAGGCATCATTTTCTAATGGCATGGGTGGTTCAGTGTATTCAACTTTAGGTTCAGCCGTATCAGCCTGCTGATTCGGATAAAAATTGGTGCCCGCATGTTGATTGGTTTTATCTGCCGCTAACGTTCCTGCCATATGACCATCACGTTGATAATGCATCACAGGGCATTTAGGTTGATTAACAGGTAAATGATTATAATTAGCGCCAATGCGATAACGTTGTGCATCTGGATAAGCCATCAAGCGTGCTTGTAACATTTTATCAGGTGATGCACCAATACCAGGCACGAAATTACCTGGGCTTAAAGCCACTTGTTCGACTTCAGCAAAATAGTTAGTAACGTTACGATTTAATTCTAACACACCCACTTCTTGTAATGGCACATCTTTATGAGACCATACTTTGGTTAAATCAAATGGATTAATTTTAAAGTTTTTCGCTTCTTCTTCAGTCATGATTTGCACGCATACTCGCCATGAAGGGAAATCGCCGTTATCAATGGCTGCTACTAAATCTTCTTGTGCGCCATAAGGAGCTTTACTGCCTGCATCTGCGCTAGCAACATTTTCAATGCCTTGATTCGTTTTAAAATGCCATTTCACCCAATAGCGCTGACCGTCCTTATTCCATAAGCTTAGCGTATGTGAGCTAAAGCCATCCATATGACGATAAGACAATGGAATACCGCGATCAGACATTAAAATCGTCATTTGATGGAGTGATTGCGGTGACTGCGACCAAAACTCAAACATCGCTGCAGGGCTAGCAATATTTGTGCGCGGATCTTTTTTCTGTGAATGAATAAAATCAGGAAATTTAATGGGGTCTCTTAGAAAAAATACTGGCGTATTATTGCCAACCATATCCCAGTTGCCTTCATCGGTATAAAAGCGTACAGCAAAGCCACGTGGATCACGCGCATAATCACTAGAATCTTGACCACCACCGACAGTTGAAAAGCGAATATAAACTTCTGTTTCGCTGCCAGCTTTTTGCAAAAAGGAAGCGCATGTATAATCACTTAAAGATTTGGTTAGTTTAAAAGTACCATAAGCACCAGTGCCACGAGCATGTACGACACGCTCTGGAATGCGTTCACGATTAAAGTGTGCAAGTTTTTCAAATAATTGTAAATTATCAAAGGTTAAAGGGCCGCGTTCGCCAGCTGTGGTGCTCACTTGATCATTAGCTAACGGACATCCGTTTTCACGGGTCATGGTTGGTTTGGTCATAGTTATCTCCTATAAAAATGGTAGTCATACTTTTGGAAGGTTATTCATAGTATATGGTTGCAGAGTATTTGTATAGCTATGTGCAAATAATCGGCGATTATCAGCTATGTTAGTTTAATATCATCATGCTCATAGTTATTTGCAAAGCTTATTGTTATAATGAATCGAAGTTTATATATAAAGTAGGTGACATTATGCGTGATGGCGGTTTGCAAGCTCTTGATATTTTCTTAGCGTTTAAGAATGCCGAGTCTGATGTTATTAATGGGCCATCAGTGAAGCTAGTTAGTCAAGATTATATAACCATAGCACAATATCAACAGTTAATAACACTTGGTCAATTGGCTAGTGTTTATGTAGATCCAAACATTTCAGGGGTAAGGCAGGACTTAGCTTTAAAAGCAGGGGTATCATTTGTTGCTTTAATTGATTTGTTATATAAAGCTTTTTTTCCAGCACCCGTATGTCAAAAGATTGCTGCTGCTGATTTAATTGCTAATGGTCAGCGGTTTATTGGTTTCACTGAAAAATTTTATACGGAATACCAAAAAGAGGCAGCTAGTTTAAGTTCCCAACAAAAAGCAATAGCGAGTCTTTATGCAGCGCTACGAAAAATCCCTGAGGCAGTTCATATTTTTGTCTCGCATCATTTTTGTTCCGAAATTGCAGTAGATTTGGAACCTGAGGTTGCGGAAATGGTGGTTGCTTTTGCGAGGCTTAATCAATACTCTGGCTCTTCGTTTTGGCAGCAAAACTTTCAATATTTTGTAGCCTTTGTAGAAAATTATAATGAAGTATTAGAGAAGTATCATATTGGCTATGATTTTTTAGATTTACTTTATGATGAATATCAGCCTAACGGTGTTATTGGTGAGGCTAATGCAAAATATATTAGCTTCCAGGTTATCTATGACATTTTAGTTTGTGTTCAGTATTGGAAAGATTTCAGTCAAGAGGGATATGTTTCTTTAGAAGACATCCGCTTGTTAAATGCTTGGCTAGGTGCTGTAGAGCGAAATTTCGAACGGCTCAATAAGGTGCCATTTAAAGAAGCTGGTTCTAAATTGTTTCAGCAGCCATATCTTGATTTATTTGCTGAAATAACGGGTCATAGTGATGGCTTGACAGCATTACCTAGGTTTCCAGAAGCTGCTGCTCAGGTTGGCACTCGATTAGGCTTTGCTGCAAGGCTTAAGCAGGGTTTGCAAAACAGCGATATTGTAAAAGAGTTGCAAGCACAGACAACTGAAACTGTAAGGCGTGGTACGAGAGTATATAATGATGCTGCGCAAGTAAAGCTGCCATCGACGGAAAAGGCTACAGCCCAAGTTTTGCGACCTCGTTTACCTGCAAATGTACTTTTAGAAACAAAACTGCGTGGGCTTATTCAAAAAAAGTCGTTGGTGACAAATTGGCAATCAAGTTTGCTGGATATGATGCTTGTAGAAAATGCAGATATAGAAGGCATTCAGCAATGTTTTATTCAGGTGATAAAAAGGATTGGAAAGCAAGGCCGTGCACAGTTATTTGCACCCGGTCTATCGTTATCAGAGCGCTCTATAGTTGTAGGTATGACAGCTGGGTGTATTAGCAGCATCAAAGCTTTGACAAATATGCAGCGTCGCATTCATCCTGAATTTAAATTAACGTGGCAATATATGGAAAAGAATAAAAGAGATGGGGATTGCCAATATATACGACAGGCATGTGCAGCATTGAAGGACTATCAAGATGTGAGCATTATACAACAATTCAAGGCTGATTTAGCTGAACATGGCGCAAGTATTGATGATTTAGATGAGTTTTTTGAATTAGATACAGAGTCATCAACTGCCCCCGCGCCATAAATGTATGCAGTCGTATTGCGAGTATTTCAGATTGAGTGATCGCTTAGATGCAGAATGGCAAGTTCTGCATCTAAGTGTGTAATCATAGCTTATTTATTCGTTGTTTGTGATGATTTAGCATATTTTTGGCATTGGGTTGGGTATTCCTGTTGAAGTGTGCTAACGCCTTGATGTGTATTTGCATAGTTTATTTTTTTAATTTCTTTTTCACAGGATTGTTGTTCTGATGATTCTGTAGTGTCAGTATTTTGAGTCGTCTTTTGAGTATCAAGTATTAGCTGCTTGGGTCTTGTCTTTACAGTCTGATTAGGAAAGTTTGCATGCTGGGTAGAATTATGCAGATGGAATTTATGCCTTAGATGTTTAAAAAATTTTATTCTTTGTTCTGGGTGTGGCTGATTTGAGCGCATTCTTTGCGCCATGGTCGTCACGGGTAACGTTAATGTTATTGCAGCGGCGCTAACTAAAATAATTAAAGACTTCATAAGACCTCCGTGTGTCATCAATAATTAACTGTAACATATTATGACACCTATTATAACAGTAGGCAATTATATAGGGTTCATTTAAGAGGCTATTCTTCATCCTCATCTTTGCAGATGCTGAGCTTATTGGATTTAGCAAAATCTAAGATGGATTCATAAAGCTTGGGATTGGTTTCTTTAAGTTTTGGGTCAAGCACTACACATTTATGGCCATTATAAGTGGATGGCTTGAGCATGGGTGAATAGGTGATACGGCGCTTTTTAAAGGTCGATAGCTTGCCACTGACGCGTTCTGCCCAGTCGCTTGGACGAAACTTTTCGCCATCGGGCGTCACGCCTTCAATAATGATTTTGCCTTTTTTGTCGTCTTCAGTGCTCATAATCAATGCTTGCTTAATAAGTCCGGGGATTATAGCATGTACCTAACTAATCTGCTATGACTGCGTAAGAGGCGACAATGACTGATAAAAATAAAAATTTAAAACAAGCTGCTGTGGATTTAATGATGCCAGAACCATCTTTAGAAGCTAAGCATTCAACAATATCTAAAAGTGTTTTTTTATTGCCTTCAATCATGACCTTATCGAGCATGTTTGCTGGTTTTTATGCCATTATTGCAGCAATGAATGGACAGTATATTCATGCCGCTGTCGCTATATTTATTGCCATGGTTTTTGATGGCTTAGATGGTCGTTTAGCTCGTCTGACCAACACCCAAACAGAGTTTGGTGCCCAGCTAGATAGTATCGCAGATATGGTTAGCTTTGGTTTGGCGCCCGCTGTGATGATCTACATATTCTCATTAATTCAATGGGGTAAAGTTGGCTGGTTGATTGCTTTTTTATATGCTGCTTGTACCGGGCTGCGTTTGGCTAAATTCAATATTGCCCCAAGTGATAAGTCTTATTTTTATGGCTTATCTACACCAGCTGCCGCAGGTGTGATGGCTGCCTTTGTGTGGGTGGTGGTGCAATATCATTTATCGTATTTTTGGATTCATTATATTGTTTTGGTGATGACTATTATTTTATCTTTATTAAAAGTTAGTTCAATGCCATATCGGAGCTTTAAAGATGTGGACCTTAAAGCGAAGGTCTCATTGTTAACAATCATCGCCTTTATTTTTATTTTACTGTTAATTTGGGCTGAGCCGGCTATCGTCTTTTTAGTGTTTTTTAGCCTGTATGCATTATCAGGGCCAATTTTTTGGGTATTTGGCCAATTACGCTCTAAAAGCAGTCAATGATAGATTGATTATCTGCAGTGATATTGGTGTGAAGTGCTAGTGAATTGCATTGGTTTGTGTTAATTTATATACAAAGGGAGATTGGCGTAGAAGGGCCATTAATTAAAAGGATGTAGGCATGAAAAATATCAACAAAGGTTTCAGTATAAAAATTATGGGCGGAGCCGCTCTTACAGTGTTTTCTGCCGTGGTATTTGGTTTGAATATCACTGTTACTGAGACACATACACATAGCTCCACTCCAAAGCAGAAATCACCCGCTCACAGGACCAAGACGCAGCCACTGCCGTCTAAAACAACGCATAGCTCTTACAAAAAGTCAGCAAGTTCTAAAGAAAAGCTAAGGCAAGAAGAAGAGTATGAGTACGAGCTGGCGTTGCTGAAAAGAGAAAAAGAAGAAAAAAGAGAGAGCCGGCAAACGCGTGAAAAGTATGATGAGGGCACACAATCAAATAAGCGCCGTGATAATACATTCAGTAATGCTCGGCGTGGCAAAACTTCTAGCAATGAGCTAAATAATAATCGTCGTGATAATAGTGGTAGAGATCAGTCTGATAACCAAGAGTCAAGCGAGCAAGAGTTTTTGCAATATTTGGATGATCGCCAGCAAAATAATCAGCAGCCTGCACAAAGGCAAACTAGTACACGTGCTGAACGAGAATTTCAGCAATATTTAAATGCTCGTCAGCAGCAGAGCAATACTGATCTTAATAATCGAGGCATCAACTCTACTTTAAATAATCAATCTAGCTCAGATTACACTCGATATGCGCGTACATATAATAATCAGAGATCTAATGATTATCAAAGCAATCGAAAAAATAATAATACTCATAGAAGCCGTCGTGACCGCCAAAGTAGGTCTGCTAGAGATAGATCAAATACTAGGTCTAGTTCGGGAGCGAGCACAAAAAAAACAGGTGGTCATTCAAAGGGCAAGTCTGGATCAAAAACACCCGCTAGCAGCTCAAAGAGCGGTTCGGGGTCAAAAACACCCGCTAGCAACTCAAAGAGCGGTTCGGGGTCAAAAACACCTGCTAGCAACTCAAAGAGCGGTTCTGGGTCAAAAACACCTGCTAGCAACTCAAAGAGCGGTTCGGGGTCAAAAACACCTGCTAGTAATTCAAAGAGTGGATCTGGATCAAGTTCGGGTGGTGCTCAGATAAAGAAAAAAGCTGCGACAACTACTAAAAAAGTAGCGCAACCGATTTGTAAATATGGTTATATGTGGGATGCTGGTGCTAAAGCCTGTGTGTCGAATCCATTACAGCATTTCAAATATTGTGGTATCGGCTCTTTTCCCGCTGCTGATGATCCAGAAGTGTGTGTTTTGAAAGGTTCAGGTGGTGGTGGTACTTGCGGTCAGACTAGTGGTGGTGATCCGGAATGCTGGAACGGTAATACTTGTGCAGCTGACTTTCTGGGATTGAACTGCCCAGCTAAAGGGCACTCTGGCGGCAGCCAGATAATTTGTGGTTATGGCTATGAGCTGAACTCTACGAAAAATGGTTGTGTTGTCAATTCAAAGCAGCAGTCAAAATATTGTGGTCTTGGGCACTACCAAAGTGGTGTGACAGGCGATTGCCTTGCATTTGGAATGGGCGGTGCGGGTATTTGCACAGGCGGCAAAAAATGGAATGGTATGACCTGTCAATAGCGGTTAATAGTTAGTGATCTTATGCTTATTCCGTTGCAGCTGTAATAATGGCAGGACCAAGGCAGCAGTGCTGCTTCTCATTAAGCTGGCGGTGCGTACCATCACATAATGGAAATTTTTTTGATTGCCAACATCGGCATAGCGCAATTTTTTCACCGGGTTTTAATTCAATATTTTCTCGTTCAGGGTGGTTGTAATCTTCTATGGTGATCGTTTTATTTGTCATTTTGTTTCCTTAGTGAGAATGCATTAGCTGAGCAAGCTAACCACGGTTTCATATATAGCTTAGGTGCCGTGCCATTTAAAATAGCGCCTGCATCAATATAATTGGCAAAATTTGCATAATCAATTGAATGGCCACCATTCTCTCGATGCCTTATGAGATCGGGTGTAAGTTCAACCATGTTTTGCACGCCCATTGCACCAGCGAGCTCCATAAAACTTTGTAATGAGTTATGGTGATAGTTCGCAACCCGTGGTCCTTTTGCACCAGGTTTTAAAGCTTTGTAGCGCCTTGGGTTTGATGTTGCGACACCCGTAGGGCAAGTGTTTTCATTACAACGTAATGATTGAATGCAGCCTAAGGCAAACATCATTGTACGTGCCATATTGACTCCATCAGCGCCTAAAGCTAATTTCATTAAAATACCGAAACCACTCACCACTTTACCCGCGGCTAAAATTTTAATATGTTGGCGGATGTTGAGACCAACTAAAGTATTATGCACAAACGATAGTGCTTCATTAATGGGTGTGCCTAAGCGATTTGAAAACTCAACCGGGGCAGCACCGGTGCCACCTTCGGCGCCATCTATTGTAATAAAATCAGGGTAAACATCTTTCTCTATCATCGCCTTGCAAATAGACATAAACTCATGATGAGTGCCTAAGCATAATTTAAACCCAATGGGTTTGCCACCAGAGAGCTCTCGTAATTGTGTAATAAAATCCATCATTTCTAAGGGGGTGGTAAAAGCAGAATGTGAAAAAGGTGAGATACAGTCGTGATCATTGTTAATTAAACGAATATTTGCAATTTCATCAGAGATTTTTTCTTTGGGTAATACGCCGCCATGGCTAGGTTTTGCGCCTTGTGATAATTTAATTTCAATGCATTTTATGTTCGGTAAGGCTGTTTTTTCTTTAAATAATTCTGGTGAAAATGTGCCATCTGGATTGCGCATACTGAAATAGCCAGTGCCCAGTTGTAAGCATAAATCACCACTATGTTTTAGGTGGTGATCGGTCAAACCGCCTTCGCCAGTGTTATGCATAAAGTTACCAATCTTTGCACCCATATTTAACGCCTCAACAGCCGTTTTGCTCAAAGCGCCATAGCTCATTGCTGATATATTTAGAATAGATGCTTGGTAGGGTTGCTGGCATTGATGATTACCAATTTGAAAGCGTAAATCATTTTTATTGAATTTTTTAGGGTTTAGTGACTGTAAAGTAAAGTGATATTCTGGTTCGTTAAGATCATGCTGTGTACCAAAGGGGGCGGTATCAGTGAGATTTTTAGCGCGTCGATAAACTAAAGTGCGTTGTTGGCGATTGTAGGGGCGGCCACTTAAGTCTGTCGCAACAAAATACTGCTGAATCTCAGGGCGAATCGCCTCAAATAAATAACGAAACGTACCAATCACCGGGTAATTATTCAAAACAGGATGGTTAGAAAAAATGTCGTAAAAGCCAATAATAGTATAAATGGCAAAGATGATCCAATAAGTAATTGCGTGCACTTGAAGGTGCGTAAGCCATAGTCCTAGAGGGATCAATGCAATAAAAGATAAGTAGAAAAAATTACGAACAGTCATAAGTGTACCTTTAAGGTGTTGGATTGTAACTCAATCATAATTTGCTAGTATAACATTGCTATTTATTGATACAATACACCTTTAATAAATATAGGTTGATAGTGGTGTATTTTTACAATATTTCAAAAAATAGTGAAGCTCTGTATAGGGTGAGTGATCAGTCAATCACGCAAAATAAGCAGTTTAACTCGTCGCAGCGATTAATGGCAGGCGCTAAGTGTGCTCTTTTAGCGGGAGAGTGTCAATTGCAAGTTTTTAATGCAGTTACCTCTCCCAAAGTTATTCAGCTTTTTAGTAGTTTAGTTTTTAGTGGTGATGTTGATGCTGGTTCATACTTTTTTGTTGAATGTGGTGCGCACTCCGGTGCTTGGCAAGTGTTTCATCTAGAAAGTTATCAAATAAAGCATGATAATAATCAGCAAGTATTGCAGCACTCAACTGAGTTATTGGCGGGGCAGTTGTTAATTACATCTGAATACGCTAAATATACTCCAGTAACAGTACAGGCATTGCCACATGGATTTACGGTCAATAGAGGTGACGACTTTAGAGTTTCGCGTGATTTTTCACCATTAATGGCATCTGTGGTCAATGTCGGTACTTTATCGCTGCTGTAAAAATTTTTGTCATAAGCCTGAAATATATATTATGTGAGCATTATATGAGATTTAATAAGCCTGGGGTGATTCCAGAAGAAAAAAAGATTAGACTAGCTATCAAACAATACATAAGAGAGCACCCTGAAGGAAGCATAGACTGGAATGTTGTTATAGTTAGCACAGTGAAGACATTGCGCTGTTCATCTGAGCTAGAGTCAGAGTTAAAAGCTAAGCTTGTGGCCTGTCTGCTAAAAATGCATCGTAAAGAATTTGATTACTCACCAACAAATGAAAAGCGGTTCATAGTTAATCTGGGTGATGTGCATAAGCTGATTCAAGATTACTTGAGTTTCTATGCTTCTATAAACAATCTTCATCAGGCTTTTGAGTTTTTATTGCGGTCTCCGTATGTCTCAAAAAAGATTGCTCAGGCTCTAGTGTCGCAACAGAGCTGGAAAAAGCAATTTTTAACATACACCGCATTCGCCACTGTTAAGATGAAAAGGCGGTGGGAAGTTATTAGACGAGCTATCAAAAAGGCTAAAGATGCTGATGATAAGAAGCCAAAAGATGACATTATTAAATTTTATGAAGAGCATGCGCAAGCCGATTGGGATGCCTATATAGCTCAAGAAGAGGCGAAGGTGGATGCTTCATTAAAATTAGCAACGCGAGCTCAGATTATAGGTCATATTTTATCTATAAAGAAATTTGGACACCGTTCATCAACAACAGGTGTGGTAATACTTTTACAAAATGTTGTTTTGACTGAAGCTGACTATCAGTCATATTTTGCTTACTATGCAGATGATGGAAAATTGAATGAGGCGCTTGAGAAAGTTTTAAATTCTCGGCTAGATCTAAGTGTGGTTGCAAGAACTATCTGTCGTAATGAAAAATGGAAAGCGCAGTATTTAAGTTTAAGAGCAGGTGATTTAGTTGGGCCTCGAAAAGATTTAAATAGGCTCCATCAGTCTATTCAAAATTTTATGGCTGAAAGTAACCAGGCTGTTTCTGCTGGAAGTAATCCCACTCAGTTACATTCTGGTGATGTGGTAAACCAAGCTGCCACAAAGGCTAAGGCTGTTAAAGCGAATGAGTCTATAAATATAGTGCCTGCAGAAAGTCATTCAGCAGTTGATTACTCTTTTGGCCAGCCATGTCGAAAAAAAAGCAGGCCAAATTCAGATGAGCAGTTAAGTTGTGCACAGTTTGACGAGCTTAATGCTTTATTTTTCCCTGCAATCAATGATGATAGCTCAAGTGCTATGTTTGCCGATCAGCCAACTGATGTACTTCTGCCTCGCACAGCAAGTTTTTTTCCTGATTTGCCTGGCTCACCTGGTGCCATGAACTTTGATCAACCCGATAGAGATTTTGCTGATGAACTAGATATGGATGAGGCTTTGTTCGGTGGGTGTCCTCCATAATAGTAGCAAATCAATTATCGAACGTTTGAGTGTATGTAAATCGCTCATAGGCAGTGAGGATTCATAGACATTACTTATTCACAAATCATGATGCTGTGTTAGAATGATCGCTTTGTTAAGCATTCAAGGGTTGGCTATGGGCTACGATGTATATGGTGTGGGTAATGCGCTATTAGATATTCAATATGATGTGACGGAAGCTTTTTTAGCTGAGCACAATATTGGTAAAGGTTTGATGACTTATACCTCACATGAAGATCAAGATAAAATCATGCAGGCTATTGGTGATGGCCAGTTACGCTTAGTAGCGCCTGGCGGCTCTGTGGCCAATTCAATGATTGCGCTATCTTATTTTGGTGGTGATGGTTATTTTTCTTGCCGTGTGGCGGATGATGATGCCGGCAAGCTTTATTGGTCAGCGATGCATGAAGCGGGCTTGGCTTCTAATTTTGATCATTCACCCATGCCAGAAGAAGGGCATACAGGTCGCTGTGTGGTACAAATCACACCTGACGCCGATCGTACAATGCTAACTTATTTAGGTGCCAGCGCAGAGCTAAACGAAGGCCAAATAGATTTAGATGCTTTGGCGCAGTCCAAATACTTTTATATAGAAGGTTATTTAACAACATCCCCCGGTGCGTTGAAAGCAGTTATTGCAGCCAAAGAACATGCGCAAAAACATGGCGTCAAAGTAGCGGTAACGTTATCTGATCCGGCTATCGTGCAAAACTTTCGCCCACAGTTCGAAGAGCTGATTGGCGATGGTGTTGATTTAATTTTTTCTAATAAACAAGAAGCTTTGGATTATGCGCAAGTGCCAACACTAGCAGAAGCGGAAAAAGTATTGAAGCAAATCACTAAAAGTTATGTGATCACTGTGGGCGCTAAAGGGTCTATCGTTTATGATGATCATGAGCGTGTTATGGTGCCAGCCACTGAAGAAAAAGCAATTGATACTTTGGGCGCAGGTGATATGTATGCGGGTGCATTTTTATATGGCATAACCCATGGTTTAAATGGTGCGCAAGCGGGCTATTTAGCCAACATTACTTCTTCAAAAGTGGTGACGATGTATGGCCCTCGTATTAATAAGGCCGATACCATTGCACTGCGTCAACAGCTTATCGATCATTGTGGTCGAGTGCTTACCTAAGATATTTTTATGATAAAAGAAATTTACAAACCTGAAAACATTCGAAATTTTTCGATTATTGCCCATATTGATCATGGAAAATCAACATTGGCTGATCGTTTTATTAGCTTGTGCCAAGGTTTATCTGATCGAGAAATGAAGGCACAGGTGCTTGACAGCATGGATATTGAGCGTGAACGTGGCATTACCATCAAGGCGCAAAGTGTTACTTTATATTATACGGCAGATAATGGTGAGCGTTATCAATTAAACTTTATTGATACACCAGGTCACGTCGATTTTTCTTATGAAGTATCTAGATCTTTAGCATCTTGTGAAGGTGCTTTGCTAGTTGTCGATGCGGCGCAAGGTGTGGAGGCGCAAACAGTTGCAACTTGTTATACAGCGATTGAACAAGATTTAGAAGTATTGCCCGTGTTAAATAAAATTGATTTGCCACAAGCTGATCCAGATAAAGTACGCCAAGAAATTGAAGATGTTATTGGTATTGAGGCTTTGGAAGCGCCAGAAATTAGTGCTAAATCAGGTTTAAATATTAAAGATGTTTTAGAACAGCTCGTTGAAAAAATTCCAGCACCAAAAACAGATGCTGATGCTCCACTCAAAGCATTAATTATTGATTCATGGTTTGATTCTTATTTAGGTGTGGTTTCTTTGGTTCGTGTGATTGATGGCGTACTCAAAAAAGGCGATAAAATAAAGGTATTTTCTACGGGGCGTGAACACGTTGCTGATGATATTGGTATTTTTACTCCTAAGCGTATACCACAAAAAGAATTGCGTTCCGGTGAAGTGGGTTATGTTTGTGCTAGTATTAAAGATATTTTTGGTGCGCCGGTAGGTGATACCATTGTGCATGCAAAAAATGGTGCGACTGAATCACTGCCAGGTTTTCAATCAGTAAAACCACAAGTATATGCTGGTTTGTATCCTGTTGATTCTGATGATTATGAATCTTTTCGTGAAGCGCTAGCTAAATTACGTTTGAATGATGCGGCGATTACTTATGAACCTGAATCTTCCGATGCATTAGGTTTTGGTTTTCGTTGTGGTTTTCTTGGTATGTTGCATATGGAAATTGTGCAAGAGCGCTTGGAGCGTGAATATAATATCGATTTAATTACCACCGCACCAACGGTTATCTATCAAATCAAGCTAAAGACTGGTGAAGTGCAGCAAATTGATAATCCAAGTGATTTGCCTGATCCAAACTTTGTTGAAGAAATACGTGAGCCCATTGTTCGTGCTAATATATTAGTGCCATCTGATTATGTTGGGCCGGTGATTACTTTATGTATTGAACGACGTGGTGTGCAAATAGCCATGCAATATATGTCTAACCAAGTATCGATTACTTATGATATTCCGATGAATGAAGTGGTTTTAGATTTCTTTGATCGTTTAAAATCAGTATCACGCGGTTATGCTTCTTTAGATTATAGTTTTGATCGTTTTGAAGCAGCGCCGTTAGTTAAAATGAATATTCTTATTAATGGTGATCGTGTGGATGCCTTAGCGGTGATTGTGCATAGAGATAGCGCCCAAACACGCGGTCACCATTTAACAACGCGCTTAAAAGAACTCATTCCAAGACAAATGTTTGATGTGGCCATTCAAGCGGCTATTGGTGGCAAGATTGTCGCACGTTCAACTGTAAAAGCTTTAAGAAAAAATGTGACCGCTAAATGTTATGGTGGTGATATATCACGGAAACGTAAACTGTTAGAAAAGCAAAAAGCCGGTAAGAAGAGGATGAAAAATATCGGTAAAGTTAGTATTCCGCAAGAAGCGTTTTTGGCTGTGCTTAAAGTTGATAAGGATAGCTAATGAGTCTGAATGAATCGGGTTCTCAAGAAAGACTACAAACTATTTTAGGGTATCAATTTTCTGATGCGCAGCTGTTAAAGCAAGCGCTGGTGCATGGTAGTGCCGATAAAGCATGTAATCAACGATTAGAATTTTTGGGCGATTCAGTTTTGGGCTTAATTATTGCGGCTGAAATTTATCAGCGTTATCCGGAGTTGCCTGAAGGTGCGATGTCGCGTTTGCGTGCTAGTTTAGTGAAAGGTAAGCAGTTGGCGATTATAGCCAAGTCGCTAACTTTAGGTGATTATCTTTTTTTAGGTTTGGGTGAGAAAAAAAGTGGTGGTGCTAAGCGTGCATCAACATTGGCCGATACATTGGAAGCTGTGATCGCTGCTATCTACCTGGATTCTGATTTGCAAACAGCAGCTAAAACTGTGTTAAAGTGGTATGAGCCTTTATGGGAATCTGCGCATTCGCTTATTGAAAAGGACCCTAAGTCACGGTTGCAAGAATGGCTGCAAGCAAAGCATCGTGCGCTGCCTACTTATCATTTGTGTGGCACTTATGGTTATGCGCATGAAGCAACTTTTGAAATTGAATGCTCTATTGAAGGCTATACACATACTATTAAAACGACTGACAGCACGCGCCGTGGTGCTGAGCAACTAGCTGCTAAACAATTTATTGCATGGCTTGTTGAGCAGGGTGAGGAATTTAAATGACAGATAATAAAAAAACGAAAATAGAGATTGTGGAATCGCCAAAGTTTGGTTACGTGGCCATAGTCGGCCAGCCCAACGTTGGGAAATCAACCCTTTTGAATCACTTGCTTGGTGTTAAATTATCAATTACGGCCAATAAACAGCAAACAACCCGCCATCAAATTTTAGGTGTGAATACGTTTGGTAATACACAGATTGCTTATATCGACACACCAGGTTTGCACCTGAAAGAAACCAAGGCGATGAATACCTATTTGAATCGTTCGGCCAGGGCGGCGCTATTCGATGTTGATTTGATTTTATTCGTGGTCACTGCATTAACGTTTGATGCGCAAGATGAAAATGTATTGTCTTTAATTAAAAAAGCTGAACGACCTACGATTTGTGTTGTTAACAAGGTTGATCGGGTTAAAGATAAAGGGCGGCTGTTGCCATATTTAGAATCTTTAGCAGAGAAGTATCCATTTGAAACGATTATGCCACTGTCTGCTTTTGATAATTTTCAGGTCAAAGAATTTGAAAAGCAGTTGGTTCAATATTTACCAGAAGGTGAGCATCATTTTGAAGGTGAAACGTTAACTGATCGTAGCGATAGTTTTATTGCTAGTGAGATTCTGCGTGAGAAGTTAACAAGGCATTTATCACAAGAGCTGCCATATGCGCTAACGGTGACAATTGATTTGTTAAAAGAGAAAAAAGAGTTGCTTAAAGTGCATGCCACTATTTGGGTTGAGAAGAAATCGCAAAAGCCAATTGTGTTAGGTGAAAAGGGTTCGCGATTGAAAAAGATGGCCACAGAAGCTCGTTTGGATATGGAAGAATTTTTTGAGAAAAAGGTTTTCTTGCAGTGTTGGATTAAAGTGAAAGATTCTTGGGCAGATAGTAAGATGTCATTGGATCAATTGGGTTATAAGAATTAGATAGCGCGTGGCTGCTAAGTTCGACGCCCTGGGTCATATAACCCAGGGTTCAAGTTGCGCGTAGCGCGTACCACACTAAAACTTTAAGTAGGTTTTTTGCTTTATGTGGCAAATCGATGACGAAGCAGCTTATGTACTCCATACTTTGCCATACCGTGGCAGCAGCCTTATTTGTGATGTATTCACTCAGAACTATGGTCGCGTCAAGTTACTTGCCTTAAGTGCCCGTGGTCCCAAATCTCGCTTTCGCGGCGTCTTTCGTACATTTAATCTTTTAAAAATCAGTGCCCGTGGTAAAACAGAATTGCGTAAAGTCCATCAGGCATACTGCGTCAATAGTGTGATCAATTTACAAAGTGTCCCGCTGTTTTGTGGCTATTATATTCACGAACTTTTGCGTTACTGTTTGCCAATCGAAGAGCCTGCCCCCGAGTTATTTGCACTTTATCAGCAAACGCTTGCTCAACTTTATGAAGGGAATCAATCGTCTATCGAGCTTATTTTAAGAAGCTTTGAAAAGAAATTACTAGAGCATTGCGGTTATGGTATCGATTTTGAACGGGAAGCCATAACAGCTGAGCCTATTATGTTAGAAAGCCAGTATCAATTTATTTTAGGAGAGGGCTTTGTCCAAAAACCACCTGGGCCACTAGCCATTCCAGGGGAAGCTGTTGTAAAAATTGGTCAAGATATTTGGGACGACAAAAGCCTAGCTAAATATGCTAAGTTTATTTTTAGACAGGCTATTGCAGATTGCTTGCAAGGTAGGACTTTGGTATCTCGTGAGCTGTTGAAATCATTTGTGTAATGTAGGCCAATGATTTGTTAAATAATATCATTTTTAGTTGAGAAACAGGGTTATTTTCTATAGACTTATCTGATTAAGTCGAAAGACGCTAGGAGCGGAGTATTTGTGAAAAATGTGATGTTTGTTTGTACTGGCAATATATGCCGTAGTGCATTAGCAGAATATTTGTTTAACAATAATAAAAAAGCACAAGCGCTAAACTTAAAGGCGAACTCATCAGGAGTAGGTGCATTGGTTGGCCACTCGTCAGATCCTTCTGTTCGGAAAATCCTTGAGCAAGAAGGTATTTCAGGTCAAGGGCATATCGCTCAACAAATTAGTCAGGATTTAGTTAATAAGACCGATGTGATTTTGGTTATGGAGCCGCATCATCGTAAGGCTATATTAGCGCAGTTTCCAGATGCACGTTCTAAAGTGTTTTTATTAAGGCATCGTGATCAATTGGGTATTATTGATCCGTATAAAAAAGATTTTGCTGTGTTTGAGCAAATACATGAGGAAATTAAACAAGGAATTGATGAATGGATACTTACCTTAAGTTCGCTGTAAAAGGCATTGTATTAGCAGCAACTTTTTTGCTGTCTGGTTGTGCTTTGCAAGGGCCATTTTTTCAGCCACAAGCTGCAGGGCAAAATATCCATGTTAAGGGTAAGGTTTTGCATCCAATTATCATCCCTGTAAATGCAAACTTATATGCTTCAACTACCAATCAGCCAGCAAAAAATCAACCTTCATTATGGTATACAAAACAATTCGGCTATAAAATTGGCCCCACAGATGTGCTGACGATAACTGTTTGGAATCATCCTGAATTAAGCACGCCATTACGTTTAGATACAGCGCCAACACAAAATACAGGCTTAACAGAAGCGACTGATAATATTATTCCAGGTATTTTAGTGAATGCTAAAGGCAATATTTATTTTCCTTATGCTGGCACACTTCATGTTGCTGGGCTAACTGCTAATGAATTAAGAATTTTGATTTCCAAAAAACTTAAGTATTATATTCGTAATCCGCAAGTGAATGTGAGAATTGCAGCTTTTAGAAGCCAGACAATTCAAGTGTTGGGTGCTGTGAATCAACAAGGGTCCGTACCATTAACAGATCATCCGCTTACTATTTTAGATGCCATTGCACAACGTGGTGGTGTTGATAATGCGGCTGCGGATACGCGACATATTTTTGTCATCAGGGCTCATGGATTAAGGCCTTATGTTTTTATATTTGCTGCTAACTCACCAAGCAATTTATTAATATCACAACGCTTTAAGCTGCATAATCAGGATATTGTCTTTGTGCCACAATCTAGTCTGGCTAACTGGAATAGATTTGTATCACAAGTGCTACCAACAGTTGAAGCAATTACATATACGCGCGCATTAACAAAATAATGGATTTATAAAATATGTTAGATATGAATGAGAAAATTAATCAGGTCAAGGATTCGGCTGAAAATAATGAATTAGATTTATCTAGCATTATTTCATTAATAAAATCTTATTGGCGTTGGATTGTGCTTTCAGGGTTTGTTGGCTTATTCCTAGCCTTGTTAGTCGTCATGACACATGTGCCGATCTATTCAGCGAATGCATTAATTCAAGTAAAAGCAGATAATTCACCAACGAGTGGTCTGATGGGTAAAGTGGGTGCATTAGCTGCAGGCATGTCACAGCAAGCTTCACCAGCTGAAGTGCAGCAATCATTATTACATTCACGTTATATTCTTGGTACTGTGATACAAGATTTAAATTTAAATATTAGTGTTAAGCCACATTATTTTCCATTGATTGGCAGGCGTTTGGCAAGGGAATATGAGGGGCAATCTTTAGCACCTGCTAAGTTTGGTTTGTCTAAATATGCTTGGGGTGGTGATCAAGTTAATTTAAAAAACATGAAAGTTACATCTGATTTAACTGGGGTAAAGTTAACCTTAGTTAAGCTTTCAAATAGCTCTTATCAATTAGTGGGCAATGATGGTTCTATTCTAGTAAAGGGCCAATTTGGTAAACAAGAAGCACAGAATGGTGTGATCATGCAAATTAATGGCATGCACTCAAGAATTGGTGAGGCTTTCACTGTGGTTGTCTCTGACCCATCAGCTATATTAAAGCTATTATCTGCTGCACTAAATATTTCTGATTTAGGTGGTCAAGATGGGTCTACTAAAACAGGTGTTTTACAAGTTTCTTTGAATTGGCCGAATAGAGTGCAATTACCAATCATCCTCAATAAAATTCTTAGTATTGGCACGCAAAAAAATATCGTACAAAATTCTAAAAATGCTGCGTTGTCATTAGAGTTTATTAATCAGCAAATACCAAGAGTGAAGGCTCAGCTAACAAAAGCGGAAGATGCTTTAAATCAATACCAAGAAGCGCATCATATTGTAGATATGACTGATGAAGCTAAAATGATGCTAACTCAGTTGAGTACGCAAGAGCAAAGCTTGCAAAATATGACAATGCAACGCACTTTGTTATTGCAATCTTATACAAAAAACCACCCTATTGTTTTGGCAATGAATGATAAGATTAAGCATTTGCAACAAAGTATTGAACAGATTAAAAGTAAAATGCAACACCTGCCATCAGCAGATCAAAAAGCATTAAGCTTAATGCGTGATGTGAAAGTGAAAGAGGCTATTTATGTTAGCTTGCTGCAAAGAACGGAAGAGTTGGCTGTTGTAAAAGCTGGGACAATTGGTGATATTTCTGTTTTAAGTTTATCTACGACACCTAAAATGCCGATGGCCGCACATTCATTTTCTAAGTTGCTTATGGGTTTTATCTTGGGCTGTTTATTAGCAACATTAGCTTTTATTGCTAGAAGAATATTAATGAATGTGTTGTTATCTGCAGATGAAGTAGAGAAGCGAATTCCAGTTTCCGTGCAAGCTGTATTACCTTATTGTAAAAGGCTTATTAATAAACATAAAAGCAAAAAGAAAAATGTTTTAATAGCTAAAGAGTATAAAGATGAGCCTATTGTTGAATCTATTCGTGGTTTAAGAACAACATTACAATTGTCACTGGCAACAGAGTCTAAAAAAATTATTGCTGTTTTAGGTTCGACACCTGGTATTGGTAAAACTTTATTATCAACTAATTTAGCTTTGGTGTTGGCTGATACCGATAAAAAAGTTTTATTAATTGATACAGATATGCGTAGAGGTCAATCCAAATCTGCTTTTGCGATTGAAAGTGATATGGGTTTGAGTGATTACTTAGCGGGTAATGTTGATTTGCCTCATGTTATTAATAAGGTTGATAACCAACTAGATGTCATTACATCTGGAACATATACGACTAAGTCAAATGATTTATTATTAAACTCTACTTTTGGTGACATGTTAGAAAAACTAGAGCCAAGTTATGATTATATTGTTTTAGATACACCGCCTATTTTAGCCTTATCGGATGCGGTATTGGTTGCAAAGTATGCGACGGCAAATGTATTTCTAGTGGGTCTTGGAAAAAATAAAGCGGATGAAATAACAGCTGCTTATAATCGTTTCAAATCTAATAATATATCTGTGCATGTTGGTGTTTGTAACTATTGCTCACGTGTAGCCATTAAAGATGCCGCTGGTGCTTACGAGTATTATAACTATGAGTACAAGTAATTAACTTTGAAGGCTGCGCTCCAGAAATAATGAAGTTCTTCTGCTTTGTTTCGACGCCCCGGAAATCGCGCATCGATGGCCTGGGGTCTACGTCACAACTGCCAACTAATTAATCTGAAGTTTTATTATCTTTCCGCCGCCAATTCAAATAAATCGTATGCACATTTATAACAACGCAATCAAGCTAACAAGAATCGGCGTCCCGGCATTCTAAATATAGTCAGGGTCCAGGCGAGCATAGTAAGTTCAAGGAATTGGTTTTAATCTGTAATGGCTATACGCTCAGTTTGTAGAGGGCAATAGTTGTCCTGGTAATAAAACAATAATTATATTCTATTGACTGTCTTAATCTTAATTTATACAATTACTCGTCTGTATTTATATATTCATGAGCAGCTAGGTCAAATATGCTTACTATATTTTTCCACACTGTCAATTCAATCAGAGATCATTAAGGTAGTCATATGTCAAATATAAAGAGCACGCAAGAGTTTTGTGCACAGTTTAATTCAATGTTTTTACGTGATTATTTGCCTAGCCAATTGCCTAATGGTGCCATTAAATTTACATTAAATAATAAAGACACATTTGTATTGCCTTTGACAGAAGATTTTTGTAATAGTTTTATGGCAAAATTTGCGCAAGATGTTAAGCCTAAATTGGAAGACATGTGTAACCTAGAATCGTATGAATTTATTAAGCAAAACTCTGATGTTGATTTAGTAACGATGGATCAATATTACCAGCAAATGTATCACTCATTATTTAATGAGGCAGACGCAATGTTTACATCTGCTGAATCGGTAGAGCAAATAAATCAGAATGATTTGTTTCATATGCATGTGGCACCAATGACTGAGCGTGATGTAAAGCCGGAGCAGCCAGAGCCAGCAAAATTAGTTTTTTCTGTAAGTAGCGTAACGACTCGTGATGCTATTTTAGATCAGCAAGGGGTTTTTGGCGCAGAAGGTGATGATGAATTACGGCCAGCATTGCAATGGGCTGAAGTGGTGCAGGCTTCTTCTACACGTGCACCAGCGGTTTTTCAGATATTGCATGATAAGTTAATCACTAAACCAGCCGCTTGGTTCAAGGCGCATGCAAATATCCATTTTATAACTGATTATGATGGTGTGGTTAAAAATGCTCATACTAAGCATAAAAAATTATTTGAACCTCTTAAGAGTTTCTTTAAAGGCTCAGATGAATCGTTTCAGCAAGAAAAGAATCAATATCAGGCATATGACAAGAACTATAAGAAGCAGCTTGAAGCATATAAGCAAATAAATCATCAGCGTAGCCATGCTAGTATTGAGGCAGCTAAATTGGGTGCTTATCGTCCTAGTGAAGAAAAAATTGGTCGGATTTTAAATGCTATCTTAAATGAAGATCACCCTGATAAAGTGCATGTCTTTTTAGATGATCGGGAAGATATTTTAACCTTTGTTTTTAATTTTTTTCAAGCATATCCGCACTTAATAAAAGGTAAGTTGGTGCTGTATAAGGCAGATAAAATGACTGGTGGTATTAGCTTATGTCAATGGGCTCCATCATCTCCTAAAAAGGTCAAGAGTGGAGAAGCTATGCCCTTTGTACTGATGCCGCCAGAGCATTCCCCAAATGTAACTAACTATCAAGAGTTTGCAAAGGTTAGGCCTGAAGTACAAGGCGAAAAAGATACATATGAAGGCACTAAGCGATTGCATGCTGATTGGCTAACCTTCTTAACTGAGAAAATTAGTGAGCATGTACGGCGCCACTTTGTGATGAACAAGCCGTTTGCTTCTTCTAGCGTACATGATGGTTCGAAAAAAGAAAATGCACGTTCAGAGGCAGAAGCACAGCAAGGTGTTAAATCAGATAATGTCATAGTTATTCAAGGGTCAGCACCAACTAGCCAGCAAATAACTTTTGACAAAAAGCATCAGCTGGTTTCGATGCTCAATTTAATTTTTAGAGCTATTTACCAAGCCAACCCTGAAGTTAAGTATCAAGACTTACAAAATGCAATTAAGCACTGGCATCGTTTTCAGGAGGAATTATGGGCCACTCATTTTAAGGTTCGCGCTAATCACTCCGTTTATGAGCCACTTGATAAAAGGGGTGATATTATTCCTTTGGCTGCTGTGGTAACAAGCCGCATCGCTGATGCTATAGAATCTTGTCAAGCTGTCTCGCCGCAAGTTTTAGTAGCTGATTTTTTAATTTTTTTTAATGATAATGATCCAAGGCTAAAACCATTGGATTATTTGGATGTTGGTATTGAACGATTGGATACTTTTTCTGAATTGGCTGGGTGGTTCAAAAAAATAAATGTTGATTTAAGCACTTTGGGTGTTTATATCCCCACAGAGAGGAACAACGAAAATATTGAGCCTATGTGTTTGGTGGAACATGTGCAGAAAATATTGCAGCAATCAACTGTAGAAAAATACTTAGAAAGTATTGCTGGGCCGGGTCAACAAGTAGATAATCTGCGATTTGTTTCTTTTGCTGACTCAGCAGGTCTTGACTCAGCATTCTTACAGAATATGTCATTCAGGGTTGGTGACACACAATATTATGCATCGATGAAGCCGTTGCAGCCTGGCATTGAGATACAACAGGCTGAGGGTGAGTTTGAGCATGTTAAGTCAATAATGTATCCCTATTGCTATAATGACGGTAGACAAACCACAATTGCTAATACAGCTTGTCAGTATGATGATTATTTTCCACAGATGGTTCAGGATTATATGGATCATGGTGCTGAATTTATCTTGCAGTCATTAGGTGGCGAGACGGTCTTCGGCAATAAGCCGAACTTATTAAATGAAAATCGGACTACTATAATAGCCCGAAACTTGCTTAATGGTTTTTCAGTGTTTAAGGAGCATAGGAAAAGCAAACTATTTTTTCAAGAAATAGCGCAATGGTTAAATATAACAGGTAAAGAATCTGCATTAATTGCAGAACAAATGTGGCAAGTCATTTTACAAGCGTTATCACTGGGTTTGCCTTCTCTTATAGTAGCTATACCAAGTGGCCACCAAGTGAAGTGGTATGCGCGATTAGTGCATTATGCAAAATATTTTTTATTTAATCCTGCAAATACTAGAAAGGTTGTTCGGAGTTTTGAGCAATTAGAAGAATCTCGTATTGTACCAGATCATTTCCATTTGCAAGCCAAGTCAAAAAATCAAAAAGTGAGTGAGAACGTTGGCTTTACTAAAAATTATCACCCTTTATATAGTGTTAGTATGCCAAAGGTTGATATACTTATTGCTAGGTTTGTGGCATTGAATCCACTCACAGCATCGGCTGCTCGATTGGTGACTACTGGTTTGGATAAAATTGAACAATTTATGCAGCAGATGATAGAGGATATATTTATCAAGCCAAGAGTAGGTGATCAAGAAGCTCACTTGCTTCATCAGGATAATATTGAACGATATGCTATTGCTTTATTAAAGCTTTGTTTATTGCCGATGGATAAAGGCGATCAATGGCAAACTTTTGATATTAATTTTGCCGTTGCGCGTTTGCAAAAAGTATTGGCTAAACTGGCTGAAAACCCAGATCAAGAAACTAGGTTTAGATATAACTATTGCTTAAAGTTATTGTGTAATCACTGTTTTAGCCTAAGTGAGGAATTGCAGCAACAGCCTTTATTCTTAGATTTTGAAAAATTCTATCAAGCTATTTTTGTTGCTGCGACTGATTTAAATCACTTTCCACTTTTTGATTTTGGTGCTGCTGCAAGTGTTTTACCTAATTGGTTTGGCTATAATGCAGGCGATGATATTGAAAATTTTCTTCAGCAAGTGCAAATGGATCCCGCTTTATCCAAATTATTTCGTGTATATACTCGTCCAATTACTGCCTCCGCAACGATGGCGCAGCAATCTCGGTATGATATAGAGACGACCCCAGAAAAATATAAGCAGTGTTTGCTTGGCCTCATGGCAGCATGTGTTGAGAATCAACTGCTAAAAAGTCGGTTATTGATTATTCTAATGGCGCTTGGTCGTATTCCAATGGTTGATGAGCAGTTTGTAGAGACAAAGCTTCCAGCTGAGGAGGTTGAAGAATCTTTTTCAGCTGATGATAATTTAAAAGTTTTTCATGAATCATTGGAGCAGTTGATAAATCAAGAGGCGTGTGCACCAGATGAGGTGTTTGCTCTTTATAAATACTTAATGAGTTATCTGGAGCAATTGAATAACTGTGCTATTGGTGCTAATAGCTTGGTGCGCTATAGTGTTGAGGTATTATTTTTATCTGTTTTTAACCCTAGAGTAAAGGCAATTACAACAGCAAGCAAAGATGATCCATCAATTATATATAATTATATTCATAGCCTTGTATCACCTGATGTTAGCTCAGAAGAGAGGGGTGTAGCTAATTTCCAGATTGGTGAAAGTGGAGAGGGAAATGGCTCGGCTCGTTCTATGCGATCAACAGCAACGGGGCTAAGTGGAAAACCTAGCAACACTTTAGAATTTAGTCCCTTTGCTTCTTTTGTTAATATTCCTGGTTGGGATTCTGGGTTATCTTATTGGATATGTGATCCTGCAAATTGGCGTGAATTTTCTGAGCGCTTTGCCTTGCATTATTTTGATAATCAAGTGCCAAAAGCATTTTGGCAGCATGTGCATAGGTATGCGGAAGCGGCTAGTTCGCTAGCTCCAACCATGGCTGCCATTTATGCCATTGTTGTTGCCGAGGTACGTAAGGCAGCAGAAAATACTGGTATCAGTAATACGACAATGACGCCGCTCACCACGGCTGCAGCAAATGATTTTCTGCAAAGTTATGATAGACCATTAACGATTGCATGGGCTTCCATTAGTGCGCTGTTTGCATTGGAAAGGTTGCTAGCATTGACGGGGCCATTTGAAAACCTTCGTAATCCAAATCGATGGTATCGTAATGTCTCAATTTATGGTGGTCTAATCGTTTCAATGATGGCTATTGTGCCGGGCCTTTATGTTAGCATGAGATCGGGTGATGATGTGGATGCTAGCTATTTAAAAAACCTAGTGGTTAGTATGATGAAGGCAGAGCTGGGTGCGCCGTTAATAATCCATGTAAATGGCTTTGCAACTTTAATTGCAAATATGATGAAGTGCTTGGGCTGTAATGATTCCATGCGCCGGTTTATCCTTAGATCATCATATGTTCTTGTTGCTATGGCAGCTTTAACTGCAGGGGTGGTGTTTACTTTAAACCCTTTGGCCAGTATGTTATATCTGGTGGGTACATTTAGTCGCCCTTATAGTTTACCACTACAGGCTAGTGGTAATGCTATATCTTCAGTTTTTTCACCTGGGGTGGGTCTGACAGGATCATTAGCTCTTGTAACCACATTGATGACTGGTGCATACCGAATGGCACCAGCTTATAAAGCTTTGGGGGCAGTGATATTACTTGCAGGTGCGGCGCTTTTATTTATGACTGCAACTGCTTTTGCTATTCCATTGGATGATTATATTAACAATAAAACAGTTGATGTTGGTCCAGTCATTGAATATATTTATGAAAATATTGATGCTTTTATGTGGGGTGTGGTGATTGCTGCTGTGGTATATGCAATCAGTGTCGTCGGTATTGTTGAGGCAACTCAACCTGAGAGGGCACCGGCACTTCAAGAAAGGAAAAGTATTTGCTGTCGTCGTTCGCGAAGAAATGACGAGAAAGCGCAAAGGCTTTTAGACTCTGAGCAGCAGTCTTTGTATCAGACTAGCGAGAATCGTGCGGGCTTGATGTCGGCTGGGCGTCAACAACGCAGCCAAAATGCTCATAAACCTGTTGTAACAACCGGTGATTTGTTGGAGGTAAAAGTAGACAAAGCTTCTGATCTGGGTGGCCCTCAACAGTAAGGATAACTGCTTAATTTTGAATGTCTCGCAAAAAAAGTAAAAATAGTGTATAATTTGAACTATGCTATGTATTGTTAAAAGGAGCTTATCATGCAATTAGGGAACAAAGCGTCAGTATTCAACAAGTTAGCTATGTTATTGGCTGCAGTTGCTGTGGGCAGCAGTGCTTATGCAACGACGAATGTTTCTGCTAGTGGTACTTCGTCGTTTTTAGTGCAAAATTCCAAGAGTGCCTTGCTTAAGCCAGGTAAGCTGGTGATGCAGCATGTGTCGCCTGATACGTTATGGTTTGCTAATGCCCCAAGTACAGCAACTGGGTATTATTCACTGAATAAATATATGGATTTATGGGCTACACCAACCGCGCCTTTTGCGCAAGAAAAACCGAATGCAACCTTGATTGGTTATTTTTCTGATCCTAAGACTCATCAAGAAAAGCGCATGGCGGTGGTGGTTACATTGCATAACGCTACTTTAAGTGCTGATAAAGATAATATTGTCTATAATGTAACCAAATCTTTGTTGGTGCCAGATAAAAAGTCGTTTAATGCTCAGGTTGTATTAACACACCCAACTTTATTGATTGATGTTTTGCCAACGGGTGGACAGGGTGGTTACGGTCCGGGTTAATGCTTTCTTAAGTTTTCTTGGTTATACTGACTCTCGAATTCATTATTTCGAGAGAGTAGTATATTATGAAAAAAATTATATTAGTCACCAGTGTAGCTTGTTTGTTAACAGTACCGTTTTTTGGCTTTGCAAGAGTGAAGGTGCAACAAGCTAATAAAATGATTCATAAAGCTGGGACTGTTTTAAGAGGCTTACCTTCTGGTGGTCAAGGTCCTTACGGCCCTCGTTAAGGATCTGTAGCCGGCTGTTGACACAGTTGGATACATTAACAAACCGGGGTGTCGAAAATTTTTTGGTACTTGCCATTTGGGCTCTATAATTTGGAAAGAGGTTTCTAGCCTCGTTACTACTGAAAAGTGACCCCAATCTCGACGCCCCGGAAATTTCGAGGGAATTATCTGGGGTTCAATCAAGCGACTTAGTTTACCAGTTTGCTTATTAATCCCGACATCATACCAGAGCTTTCAATCCACAAACCACATAAGGGAAAATACAAAGCGCTTCTAATAGGTCGTGATTCACCTGTTTGTTTTAGACAATCTTTGTATCGTTGTAATTGCTTTTTATAAGCTGTTAGTTGGTTTTGTAAAAACGCTTCTTCAGACTCGTTTTTATGTGGCACGGCAGATTTAAAATCGATAATCCAGCGGGTGTCATTATCTACAAAACTATAATCAATAATATGTTTTTTAATTTCAAATGATTGTTTTTCTAAAATAACCCACTCACTATGCGTTTCTTTATGATTGGCAAATAACCATTGTGCTTTCGGATCTTGTTGCATTTTAGCTAGGGCTTGTTTTAATTTGTAAATAATGGTGTCTTGGCTAATTAAAGTATTGTGATGTAAGTTAGCTATCTCTTGGATGGTCTTTTCATAGTTAAAGTTTAACCCGTTTTTATGTATATGCTCGCATAATAAATGAATGGCATCACCTAAATGTTGGGCTTGGTTTTGGTGGATGAAATAATTTAAATCAGCTGTAACTTCGTTATACTTTGAAGGTTTTATATCTGATTGGGTGTTGCTTGGATTAATTAATTTTTGATTCAGCCATTTTTTTGTAGGTTGTATCAGTTTGGGTAGTTCAACTCGACTGCTTTCAGTAGCACTGCTTGGTATAATCACTTGAGCTTTTTTAATAAAGAACGGCCAAAGCATTTCTGCAAAGCTGCCTTTGTTTGGCTTAAACTGCTCATTAATAAGATCGCTGTCTTCTTTGCTTTTTAAAATGCTAAAGAAAACAAGTTTGTTTTTGGCTCGGGTGCAAGCAACATATAATAAACGTTTTCGCTCTTCTGTGAGTTTTTGTTTTTCAATTAAACGGCAATAATCATAGACTTTATTTTGTTTTTGTTCTTTGCTGGCTAGTGGCGCAATGCAAAACTGTGGTGGTTGATTCTCTAATAATATAGTTTGCCAAGTGATGAGTGACTTATCTTCTGGGCGAGGCTTTGTTTGCAACCCTGGAATAATAACGGTATCAAACTCTAAACCTTTGGATTTATGGATAGTCATAATGTTAATAGCTGCATTGGTTTGGCTTTCACAATAAGTTTTTTCTAATGTTTCATAAAGTAAGTTATAATCAAAAATATGCCTATGCCAGTTTAAATTTTTTAAAGCTTTTTGACATTGATTATAGATAATATAATCTGAATCTTTATTATAAAAATCACTAAAACCTAAATCATGCCAAGCAACATCCATGGTTCGCCATAAAGGTTGGCTGTCAATATTTTTCATTAAGTATTGCAATCGTTTTGCAAAATGGCTAAGGCTTGCATTGTCAAATTGGTTATTGATTAAAAAGTTTAAAATTGTTTCTTCTTGGCTGGCTTGGTTTAAATTAAAAAGTATTTCTAAATTGGCGCCACAAATAGGGCTGCGTAATAAAGCAGTCCAAGCAATCTTATTATCAAAATCACAGAGTGCACTTAAGCACATCAACCAATCTAAGGCTAAGGCGTGTGTGGTGAGTGGTTCAATATCGTTAGCGGCAAAGGCCAGGTTGTTTTCTTTGAGCGCTGTAATTACTGGTAAAGCTTGGTTTCTTTTTTGTAATAAAATAGCGATGGTTTGATCGTTGTCTAAATTATTTTTTATAATGGGGATCATTTGATTGGCTTCATCGCTTTGATTGCCATCTGCAATAATAAAAGATTCTGTTGGTATGTTGTGAACACTTGCTTTAACGGCATTGGCTTCAGCATAAGGGATGCCGCTATGTTGGTCATTATAATCAGATGGAAAAATATTAATAAACTGATCATTAAACCATTCAACTATATTCGTAGCTGATCGAAAGTTGCTGCTAAGTTGCAAAGGTTCTAATTTAATATGCCCTAAGCCTTGGGTTTGCCACTGATGAAACAAGCTCACTTCTGCTTGGCGAAAACGATAAATTGATTGCATTGGATCACCCACAAAAAATAGGGTTTTATGTTCGCTGCTATCCCAGTGCTGTGTTAATAAAGCTAATAATTTGGCTTGGCTTAAAGAGGTATCCTGGCATTCATCCACTAAGATATGTGAAATTTTATGGTTTAAAATTAAAGCTTTTTGTGAAGCATTGTCATGATCAAGCACGCGACAAGCTGCTAAACTTAATTCAACATAATCACATTGGCTCATCGCCTGAAATAATAAATGACACTGTGCCACCACTTCAGGCAAAGTCATTAAACAGGCTTTTAATATATGCCAGCTATTAGGGTTGAATTCCAAATCAGGACACGCGCGTAAAGCTACTAATGCCTGTTGTATTTGTTCTTGGTTGTCTAACCCAGATAAAGTTTCTAATAAGGTTTGACATGCTTTTTTTTCTTCAAGAAAATCTTTGGAGAATCCTAATGTTTTATTAATGCTGCGAGTGCTGCGCCAGTTGCCGTCTTTGGTTAATAGAACATTGGCGGTATGGAGCCAAGCTTCTAAATGAGTAGGGTCAGGTTCTAGCAAATTCTCTAATGGCTTCCATTCACATTCAGTGTCACATTGTTGTTTGGAAAACAAAATGCTTTGCCATAATGAATCTAATACTTCAAAAGGAATAGCGTTGAAAGCATTATCTAAGTGTGTCTGTAAAATATTATAAATAACTTCTTCGCAGGCTTTTTTTAATGCTTCTGGCTGATGATAAAAGGGCATAACTAAAGGCAGCCATTGTTCGCGTTGAGCTATGAGTTGGCAAAGTAAGCGTTCAATGGTTGGGAAGTGATTATCACAATGCAATAATAAAGTTTTTAGTTCACTTTGTAAGTGACTATTTTTATCAGTAAAAACCGATTGAATCGCTTTTTGATAAACTTCAATAGGGTTGTCTAATGGGCTCACATCTAAAGATAATAAGGTTTCTTTAGGCGAGCCTTGGCATATCTTTAAGCATAGTGCATCGATAGTGGATATGTTTAAGCGATGCGGTGAATCTAACAACCCCCATTGGTGCTTGTTGCCATGGTCTAATACGGCAAGGGCTAAATCACGCGATTTTTGTTGATGCTCTGATGTTATGGGTTCGTTGTTATAGGCTGCTAATAAAGTGCTGATCACCCTGTGGCGCATTTCCTCGACTGCTTTTTTAGTAAAGGTGAGGGCGATAATCTCTTCTGGCTCTTGCACCGTTAATAAAAGGGTCAAAATACGCTGCATCAATAATTCAGTTTTACCAGAACCTGCTGGTGCTTGCACAATAAAACTATGAGCAGGATCTATGGCCTTGATGCGTGTTTGTAAATCTTCAATCATGATGTACCCTACAGACTAAATACATGTCGCAATATTGGCATGGTTTGCTTTCTGAATCCGGCATAACAGCAGCATAGCCGGTGTTAATTTCAAAAGTTAGGTTGTTAATTTTTTCATGCCAATGGTTTTTTAAAGCGGGCCACTGCCAGGTCTCGTCATCTTTTTCAGTTGCACGAATACCTTTAATGTCCGTTTGCTTTTGTGATAAGCCCACAAACTTAGGATCACCACGTTTAACTAAAGCTAAAGCTGCACTTTGGCAAGTATCGCCTAGGGCCAATACGTATAGTGGTATTTGTGGATTGGTTAGGCGATCATCATACCAACCCTGGGTGCTTGCTTGTTGGCTAGTTTTGTAATCGATAATTAGTAAAGAATTGTCGTCAAGGCGATCGACTCGATCTAGGCGCATCGTTAAAGTAAAATCATGAATAGAAAATTGAGTGGTTGCTTCAATGCTTTCGATTTGAAATTTTGGGCGTTTATATTCAAAATCAAGCCATTGGTTTAATAATAAAGTTAGGCGATCTTTTTCTGTGTCTATAAATAGTTGATGACCATGCATATCTTTCAAGCTATGCATAATAGCATTTTCAATTAACTGTTGTTTTTGCTGTTGGTCGATAGTTTGAATGTTTTGCTTGCCAAGCTGCTGATAAAAATAAGCTAATGCTTCATGTACAATGCTGCCGCGTTCAAAAGCTTCAAAACCAATGCTGGGTTCTGTTTGTTCAGATAAATTTAATCGGTAATGGGCAAAATATTGAAAAGGGCATTGTGCCTGGGATTGTATGCCATAACTACCACCTGGTATTTTATTACCAGAAAGCGTGGGGCCAGTTAAATCTTCAATGGTTTGAAACCAAGAAGGTTGGTCGCTGCTTTGTTCAGCTAAAGATTGCTCCTGTTCTATAAATTTTTCATTTTGAAAGAAGGGTGATGGGCTCTGTTCTAAATGTTCCTGCCATTGTGCATAACTGAGAATAATTTCAGTAGCGCTATGCACGATATCATTGGTAATTGTCGCATAATAATTTTTAGTGAACAGCGGGCAAGCATTGGGCATTTTATATTGTTTTTGCAGACTAAAAGGTAATAGTGTATTAGGTTTAACTGTAGGTGGCCAAGTTTGCGCATCCAGGTGGCAAAACCATAAAGCATCGGCTTGTAAGCCATGCGCTTCTAAAGCACCTAATACTTGAATAGGGCGGTTTTTACTTTCTGGTGCAAATAAGCTTTGCTTGCATAATAGATTGAAATAATGCAGTGCTTGATCATGGCTGCATGGTTTTAAATAAGCATCTAATTCTAAATAAGATTGCCAAACATTTTGAAAGTGTTGGTATTGTTGGTAGTGCAAAGAAGATAAGGCTTGTTTTCCAGGCCAGCCGATCGCATGCCATTGGTTGCAAAAATACTGTAACCAAGTTTGAAATGTTTGCTTGCCTTTGGGTTTGTTAAACTTCAGTTCGCCCCACTGCTGCAAATACGTTAGTAATTTTTCTTGAATAGTATTGCTAGGTTGTAACTGTGCTAACCATTTTTTGAGTGATTGGCTAGGCATATCGGCTTGATAAAGTTGATTGGCTAAGCGGTCTTTTTCCATTTGGGTTTCTAAATTATCTTCTAGCCATAATGGAATGCGTATGCACTGCAGCAAATCTTTTAAGCCAGTGTGGTAAGGATTTAAATTTAAAAAGCTTAGGGCGGTCTGACCAACAAGGGTTTGATTTAAAGCCTCGCCACTTGATATATTAATATAATCAAGAGCTTTGGCATCGGCTTGCAAAAAAGCATCTAAGCAAGCGGTGTAGCTTTGGGCAAGATCAGGCACCACACACAAAATAGCTTTTTCAGGGTGTTGTTGATGATACCCCATCGCCCACTGGGCCATGCTCTCTAATTCAAATTGTGGTTTTTTATAAAGATGGGTTGTAGTTGTTGGGGTGATTTGCTTAGGTTCAATGTTTTGAATGGTGCAATGTTGGCTAAGTGCTGTCAATAAATATTCTAAAGACGGGTTAATATCCACAAAGCCATAGAGATAAATGCTTTTTGTTAATTGCTGGGTTATTGCTGGCGATTCAGCTTTATTTAACACCTGGGCTAAATGGTTGGCCATAGCGGGCACGCTGTTTTGCTGCAGGCTAGCTAAGCTATCTGTGAATTTTTTGGCATTGGCTAATAATAAGGCAGTATTTTGATCGTCTGCATAAAGAGCAAGGTCATCTAATGTTAGTTGGTATTGGTCTAATAGTCCAAGAGCTTGGCAGACACTTTGGGCCAGAGCATCTGTGTCAAGTGCATCAGGGGTATCGCTGGTACTAAGCTGGTTAATCATTAGGCAAAGTGCAGCATTGTTTTGGATGGTTGGGTTGGCTTCTATAGCATCCCAAATGGTGTGCAACCACGCTTGAATCGGAATAATGGTTGGTGGATTAGCGATGGCGATATCATCAGATAGCTCCGCCCAGCGCATTTCTAAAAATCGACTTTGACGATTATTTCGAGTTAGGATCATGGCTTGTGGAGCCATATTTTTCAAGGCTAGATCAAGGCTTATAGAGGTTGGGTTGAATGCCATAGGTGTTCATCAAAACAATCAGTTGAGAAAACATATTAACAGATCTATTCGGCAAGTGGCAGCGAAAGTTATCAATTTTTCTTAAAATAAAAATTCAATAATCGCATGTAACCTGTTGTAAAATATGCATTAAAAAAACATTATACAATTTATGGATTCTCAACCCTCTTTTAGTGCACAAAAGCCCCACTTTTTACTCACAAACTTATCCACAGGCTTGGTAAGTATTTGATTGTTGAAAAATATGGTTTTTATTGTGCCAATCTACTATGGTTTTGCTAAAAATTACAAAGATGCTTTTCATGAAATGGATACCATCCCAAATGCGCAAATCATTGTTATGGTGAGTGATGCAAAAGTGATTGGCTGCGCTCAGTTTAATTTTATAAGGAACTTAATGTATGAGGGTGTGCTCCGTGGTCAATCATAGATTTTAATTTGCTTACATTTTTTCTGAAAAACTAGTGGCAAGTTCTTTAAATGAACAACTTAGACTGTGCCAAAGGTGTAAAAAGCTAAAGCTACGGCTAAGCGGCAACTGAGCGCATGGATGATAGCCAATTTCCTCTTCCTTATCTATATGGCTATGTTAGAATGCCAGCTATGTGGGGGAGTGTGAAAATATCTATTTAAAATCACTCATAAAATTACTCAGATGAGATTGATTCATTATGGCTAATACAAAATTATCAACGTTGGCGATTCCGCCTTATCTTCAACCAATTATTCAGTTATTAAATCAAGATAATGCTATAGAAGATAAGTGTTTGTTGACGCAATTTATCACACTTTTTTATCGATCATTACCTAAAGATTATGTCGCGACCGAAAGTGATGCTGTGCATTGGTATGATTTGGCCAAATCGCAATGGCTATTCATGGAAAACCGTCAGCCTGAAGAGGTTAAGTTACGTGTATTTAACCCTGATTTAGAGCGAGATGGCTTTGATGGTGATTACACTTTAATTGAATTAGATATGCAAGATATGCCATTTCTTGTGGATTCAATGCGTATGTGCTTGCAAGCACTGCAGATCCCAATTTTGCATATGGTTTATGTTGGTGGTTTGTATATTGGTCGTGATGCAAAAGGGGTGATGACACGTGCTAATTGCAATAGTTTTAAAGCTAGGTGTCACAAAGGTGAAAAGGAGTATTTTGAAGCGCCTATTCAAATTCAAATTGAAAGACAAATAGATCCAAAAATAATAGCCGATATTAGCCAGGCTTTAAGGGCAACAGTTGACGATGTTATTTTAGTTAATAAAGATTGGTCTGCTATGTCTGAGCATGTGCAAGCACTTATAGAAGTTTTTAAAGAGCCTATTGAAGGTGTCACGTCTGCTGATGAGCGTGAATCAAGATCATTTTTACAATGGTTGCTGAAAGATCATTTTACTTTCTTGGGTTTGCGTGAATATCGTTTGATTAATACTAAAGATCAAGAGGGCTTAGAGTTAATTCCAGATTCTGGTTTGGGTGTTTTGCGTGATACTTCTCATGCGTCACAATTTAGATCATTTGATGCCTTGTCAGAAGCTGCACGTTCTTTGGCAACATCGCCTGTGCCATGCATTGAGCTTGGTAAAACTAATACAAAAGCTACGGTGCATCGTCCAGTTTACTCAGATTATATTGGCGTTAAGCGTTATAAAAACGGTAAAGTTGTTGGTTTTTGTAGAATCATTGGTTTGTATACCTCATTAGCTTATCGTGCATTGCCTGAAAATGTACCATTTGTGCGTAGAAAAATTAAAAATATATTACAGCATTCTGGTTTCGGACAAAATTCGCATCCAGGTAAAGATTTGCTGCATATACTGCATACTTTTCCACGCGATGATTTGTTTCATGCGTCATCTGAAGAGCTGTATGATATAGCAATGGGTATTATGGCATTGCAAGAAAGACGTTGTATTCGCTTGTTTCCCAGGGTTGATCGGTTTGGTCGCTTTATTTCATGTATGGTTTTTGTGCCACGTGAAAATTTCACAACAGATTTAGCTGAAAAAATGCGTCAAATTATTGCAAAATCTTTTCAGGCGCAAGAAGTTTTAATGGATACTTATTTTTCATCATCGGTATTGGTGCGTATTCATTTTGTTGTCCGTTTGGCGGAATCATTTGATCGCAATTTTGATTTTTCTAGGCTGGAGCAATCATTAGTCGATACAGGTTTATCATGGTCTGATAATCTATTAAAAGTATTGCATCAAGAGCATGATACGGATGAAGCGCAAGAAATTTATAAAGCTTATGAGCATGGGTTTAGAGCTGCCTATAGAGATCGTTTTACAGCACAACAAGCATTAAAAGATATTGCAGAATTACACGCGTTAAATGAAGAGGGCCCATTAGGTGTTCTTTTTTACCAAGCGACCTCTGAAGGTGAAGGTGATATTTGTTTAAAATTATTTAGGCAATCACGACCATTAATTTTATCAGACGTTGTTCCGTTGTTGGAACACATGGGTTTTACCGTATTAAGTGAGGATTCTTATAGAATCAAGCATGGGCAGTTCGGTGAATATTGGATCAGTGATTTTAATTTAGCTTCTAATAAACAGCATATTGTTAATATAGAAGAAATCAATGGTCGCTGTGCACCAGCTTTATTAAAAACATGGGGTGGTGAATTAGATAGCGATGGTTTTAATCATTTGTTACTAGAAGCTGGGTTAAACTGGAAAGATATCCTGGTATTAAGAGCTTATGCTAAATATTTAAAACAGTTATCTTTTGCATTTACGCAGACAGCTATTGAGCGTGCGCTTTATGAAAACCCACAGATAGCGTGTCAGCTGGTTGATTATTTCACGACTCGATTTAACCCTGAGTTTGAAGGCGATCGCATAGCAACGTGCAATGCTATTGAAGAAAAAATAAATATTGATTTAGAGCAGGTGCGAAGCTTAGATCACGATCGAATTATTCGATTATTTATTCATTTGATGCAAGCAACGTTAAGAACGAATCATTATTTGTTTGCCGATGATAATAAAGCGATTGCACTAAAGCTCAATACGTCATTAATTCCTGATGTACCAAAACCCGTACCCGCTTATGAAATTTTTGTATATTGCTCAAGGTTTGAGGGTGTGCATTTGCGTGCTGAAAAAGTTGCGCGAGGTGGTTTCCGTTGGTCAGATAGATATGATGATTATCGAACTGAAGTATTAGGTTTGATGAAGGCACAGCAAGTGAAAAACTCTGTTATTGTCCCCGCAGGTGCTAAAGGTGGTTTTGTCACGAAGCGTATTCAGGGGTCTATGCCAAAAGATGAGGTCTTAGCTGAGGGTATTACTTGTTATCAAAACTTTATTCGTAATTTATTGGATTTAGTTGATAACATTTCTGATGAAGGTGAGGTGATCCATAAGCCAATGGTGCGTTATGATGATGACGATTACTATTTGGTTGTTGCAGCGGATAAAGGTACCGCAACATTTTCTGATTTAGCCAATGCGGTTTCTAAAGAATATAAGTTTTGGTTGGGTGATGCATTTGCTTCAGGTGGCAGTGTTGGTTATGACCATAAAAAAATGGGAATTACAGCGCGCGGTGCTTGGGTATCTGCACAACGACACTTTATGGAAATGGGTAAAAATGCCGATGCTGATTCAATTACGGTGGTAGGTATTGGTGATATGTCTGGTGATGTATTTGGTAATGGTATGTTAATGTCAAAGCATATGAAGTTACTTGCAGCATTTAATCACATGCATATCTTTATAGATCCGAATCCTGAAGCGGAAAAAAGCTTTATAGAAAGAAAACGTTTATTTGAGCTGCCGCGATCTACTTGGGAAGATTACGATAAAGCGCTTATTTCAAAAGGTGGTGGCGTTTATCGTCGCGATGCCAAGTCGATTACGCTATCGATAGAAGCGCAAAAGCAATTGGGTTTATCGCAATCAACTATTGTTCCGGATGATTTGATTCGTGCTATTTTAAAAGCAGATGTTGATATGCTTTGGAATGGTGGTATTGGAACTTATGTAAAAAGTCCGCAAGAAACAAATGACCAAGTAGGCGATCGTAATAACGATTTAATACGTGTCGATGGTGATGAGTTGCGTTGTAAGGTTTTATGTGAAGGCGGTAACTTGGGTGCCACTCAATTAGGACGTATTGCTTTTGCTTTAAACGGCGGTCGTATTAATACTGATTTTATTGATAACTCCGGTGGTGTTGATTGTTCTGATCATGAAGTGAATATTAAAATTTTACTTAATCAATTGGTGCAAAGTGGGCAGCTTAAGCAAAAAGAGCGTGATGATCTTTTAATTGAAATGGAGCCTGAAGTTTCCCGTCTAGTGTTAATAAATAATTATCGACAAAACCAAACTTTAAGTAATATGGCTTCTAAATCGGTATCTCATTTAAGCTTGTATATGGCTTTTATGAAGCACTTGGATCAAAAAGGTATTTTGGATAGAAACCTAATGGGGTTGCCAACAAATAAAGAATTGTTGGCACGTAAGGCAAATAACCAAGGTTTAACAAATCCTGAGTTAGCGATTTTATTGTCGACGGCAAAAAATGTTTTAAAGGATCAGATAGTTGAATCAGGATTAGCTAGTGATCCAGATTTACAAGAATTTATTTATGGTGCTTTTCCTCTGATTTTAAAACAGCGTTATCCAAAAGAAGTATTGAATCATCAATTGCATAAGGAGATTTTAGCCACTCAAATTAGTAATACGTTAATTTCAGATATGGGTATTGCTTTTGTTTATCAAATGATGCAAGAAACAGATGCCTCATTAAAATCTATTGTTAAAGCTTATGTGGCAGCTAGAAGTATTTATGAAACAGGTCAGCTCTATTTGGATGTAGCTGGTTTAGATTATATGGTTGCACCATCGATGCAAAATGAAATTATTGTTGCTGGGATGCGATTAGTGCGACAAGCTGTTCGCTGGTTTTTGGCGCAACCTAATGTCGAAGAATTTAATATTGCTAAAATGGTTATGCTGTATAGAGAATCTGTATTTACCTTGTATTCTAGAGTTGAAAAGCTTTTGGTTGGTAAAGATCTAGAAATATTCCAGCAAAGAAAACAGCGTTATTTGGATGCTGGTGTGCCAGAAGATTTAACACAGCGAGTTGTGAGCAGCTGGTCGCTGTATCATGCTTTAAATATTGTGCAAGCATCCATTATAAGTGGTGTGGGTGTTTATCGAGTTGCTAAGGCTTATTTCTTAATTTTCGAGCGCCTGCATTTTGAACAGTTACGTTCTGCTATTAATAAATACCCAAGTGAAAATCGTTGGAGCGTTTTGGCCAAAGCGGCATTTAATGCTGATTTAGATGATATACAGCGAGCAATTGTCGTTGATATTTTAACGAATACGATGTTAGAGGGTGATGCTAAGTCTCGCATCTCTCAATGGTGTGAAATACATCGGTCTATTTTGAACCGTTATGTAGAGCTTATTTATCAGCTTACGCATGCGCAAACATTAGATTTTGCTATGATCACAGTAGCAATACGATTGCTTAAAACCTTAACGGAAGGTTTCTCAAAGGTAGGATAGGTAAGCTTTGATCTGGGCAAGGGGGAATCTTATATTCCCCAGTGCTGGTGCCAAGTGCGATTCATTCTCAAGAGCTTGTCCGTAATTACCCATCTATGCTGAAAATTCATTGACTGAGTTTGCTTATCAGTATAGGATCCGCATAGGCTTTATAAGTAGGCCACTGGTTGCTATTGTATTCCGGTTACTTAATTATAAAGTCATTCTATAATAATGTGTTGTGAACGAGGATTGTTATCTCATGAAACTAAATGTTTTAGTCTATTTATCAAATATAAAACAATTAGCTATCCGTATGGCATCTCAGTTATCTAAAACTAAACGTACCTTTGTTGCTTTATTGACAGTAACGATGGCTGCTTTTGTGTTAACTGGTTGTCAATCAGGTGTGCTAGCTCCAATGGGTCTAGTAGCTAATGCTGAAAAGAAACTTTTAATTGCCGCGTTATGCGTTATGTTGATTGTTGTTGTTCCGACAATAATTATGTCATTTGCTTTTGCGATAATGTACCGTAAAAACAAAAAGAGTACTTATGCTCCAGATTGGGCACATAACAACTGGATTGAAGCAGTTTGTTGGGGTATTCCTTGTATCATCATTGTTATTCTAGGTATTTGGGCTTGGAATACAACGCACCGTTATGATCCATATCGTCAACTAGATGTGGGCGGTAAGCCAATGGTTATCCAAGCGGTATCATTGCGTTGGAAGTGGTTATTTATTTATCCTGAACAACATATTGCTACAGTTAACAGGTTAGTGATTCCTGTTAATCGTCAAATCGAATTTCAAATTACATCTGATGCGCCGATGAATGCATTTTTTGTGCCGCAATTAACTAGTCAAATCTACGCGATGGCTGGTATGCGCACACGTTTGCATGCGATCGCACAAAAAACAGGTATGATGCCAGGTTTTTCAGCGAATTTTAGTGGCACAGGTTTTACTGATATGAATTTTAAAGTGTACTCAGTACCTGTAAGTGTGTTTCATCATTGGGTCGCTCATGTTGCTAGTGTTCAAAATCCATTAACTGTTTCAGCTTATGCGCAGATTGCAAAGCCAAGCACTAATGTGAAGCCAATTATGTATTCAGCAGTGCAACCGCATTTATTCAATATGATTCTGAATCAGTTTATGTTGCCGCATCATAATTTTTATAAACGTCAAGCTAATAAATTGGTGACAGGAGTATAGTATGTTAGAACATTTAATATTAGGAAACCTTTCATGGTCTCAGGTGCCTATGGGCAACCCGATTGTGATGGGAGCGATTGGCTTTATGGTCCTTATCGCTATCGCAGTTTTAGGGAGCCTTACTTATTTTAAGGCTTGGGGTTATTTTTGGCGTGAGTGGATCTGTACAGTCGATCATAAAAAAATCGGTATCATGTATGTGGTTTTAGCTTTCGTCATGTTTTTCCGTGCTTTTGTTGAAGCCGTTATGATGCGTTTCCAACAAGCTATTGCTGCTGGTGCGCATACAGGTTATTTGCCACCGGATCATTACGACCAGTTCTTTACTGAGCATGGCGTTATTATGATTTTCTTTATGGCGATGCCGTTTATGTTTGGTCTAATTAACATTGCATTGCCATTAAAAATTGGTGCACGTGATGTTGCTTTTCCATACCTAAACTCATTCAGCTTATGGATGACTGTTGTTGCTGCTATGTTACTTAATGTTTCACTTATTATTGGTGATTTCGCGCAAACAGGTTGGTTGGCTTATCCACCATTATCTGAATTAACTTATAGCCCTGGTGTTGGTGTTGATTATTACTGTTGGGCTGTGCAGATATCTGGTGTGGGTAGTTTGTTGTCGGGTATTAACTTTACCGCAACTATTTTCCGTATGCGTTGTCCTGGTATGACATTTATGAAAATGCCTATTTTTGCTTGGACTGTATTATGTGCCATGATCCTAGTTATTATTGCTTTCCCTGTGTTAACAGTTACATTAGCTTTATTAATGCTTGATCGTACAGTGGGTATGCACTTCTTCACGCAACATTTTGGTGGAAACGTGATGATGTACGTCAACCTAATTTGGGCTTGGGGGCATCCGGAGGTTTATATTCTCATATTGCCAGCCTTTGGTATTTATTCTGAAATCGTACCAACGTTTTGCCGTAAACCTTTGTTTGGTTATAACACCATGGTTTATGCAACGGTTTGTATTACTTTCTTAGCTTTCGTGGTTTGGTTGCATCACTTCTTTACTATGGGAGCAGGTGCCGATGTGAATGCTTTCTTCGGTATTATGACGATGATTATTGCTATACCGACAGGTGTGAAAGTCTTTAACTGGATATTCACTATGTTTAGAGGGCGCATTACATTTACAGCACCTATGATTTGGACAATGGGCTTTTTAACCACTTTCGTTATTGGTGGTATGACTGGTGTGCTAATGGCGTTGCCTGTTGCTGATTTCCAAACACATAATAGCTTATTCTTAGTGGCTCACTTCCATAATGTTATTATTGGTGGTGTGGTATTTGGATACTTTGCTGGCTTAACTTACTGGTGGCCAAAGATGTTTGGTTTCAAACTGAATGATCGTATTGGTAAATGGTCTGCTTATTGCTGGATCGGTGGTTTCTATGTAGCATTCTTGCCGCTGTATGTTTTAGGTCTGCTAGGTGTTACTCGTCGTATTAGTCATTATAGTAATGCTGCGTTCCAGCCATACTTTATTGTTGCTGCGATTGGTGCATGTATTATTGCATTAGGTGTTGCACTACAATTCTATCAATTATTCTATAGTATCAAGCATCGTGAAGCATTGCGTGATACGACTGGCGACCCTTGGGATGGCCGTACTTTAGAGTGGACTTTACCATCTCCTGCTCCATTCTATAACTTTGCTCATATACCAACTGTAGAAAGTCGTGATGATTTCTGGAGAAGGAAGCAAGAAGGTTTGCCATCACAACAAGATGGACCTTATAACGACGTACACATGCCAAGAAATACACCTTACGGTTTCTTAATAGCTGTTGCTGCTGGTGTGTTAGGTTTCGCAACTATTTGGCACATGTGGTTATTAGCTGCGATAGGTTTTATTGGTATATTCGTATTAATCATTGCTAAATCATTAAATTTAGATGTTGATTACTATGTAACTGCAAAAGAGGTGGCTGAAACAGAAGCTGCTTGTAAGAAAGGAGCGACAGCATGAGTGTAAATACTGCAACCCATGATGATCATCATCACGATGCCGATTCCACTGATATATTTGGTTTTTGGCTTTACATTATGAGTGACTGTATTTTATTTGCATCACTCTTTGCAACCTTTATTGTTTTACAAAGCAATCACAACTTTGCATTAAACTTTCATCATTTGATTGATTTGCCTTATGTGCTAGCTGAAACAGCATTCTTATTGGTAAGTAACTTTACTTTTGGTTTGGCTGTGCTTAGCATGTATAAGAATAAAAAATGTTTGTTAAAATTCTTTTTATTCTTAACATTTATTTTTGGTTTAGGTTTTGTTGGCTTAGAAGTGCATGAGTTTTTTGATTTCTATGCGCATGGTTATAATTTTCATATGAGCGGTGCAGCATCATCCTTCTTTGTGTTGGTTGGTACGCATGGTTTCCATGTAAGCATGGGTCTTATTTGGATTGCGACTATGATTTTTCAATTTGCTAAGTTTGGCATTTGTGGTGCAACTAAACGTCGTATGACCATGCTAGGCCTTTTCTGGAACTTCTTAGACATTGTTTGGATTTTCGTATTTACAATTGTCTACTTAATGGGAGCTATCAAATGAGTGATCAAGTAACTTCAGAAATCAATTATGGTACTAGTCCAAAAACGTTGCTATCTTATGTGGTTGGTTTTGTATTCTGTATTGTATTAACTGCTATCCCATTTTGGGCTGTTTATAATGGTGAAGCACCTTCGCATTGGCTATATTTCATCGTTATGGTGTGTGCTGTGTTACAGCTTATTGTGCAAACAGTTTGCTTCTTGCGACTAAACTTCTCTAAAGATGGTTTGGAAAATACCTTCTCATTCTTGTTTGTCTTATTCGTCGCGCTAGTTATTATTGCCGGTTCGATGTGGATTATGTGGCATATGAATTATAATATGATGCACTAATTCTTAATGAATAGAATCCAGAAAGGGGCTTCGGCCCCTTTTTTTATCTGCATAAAATGCTATAAATAGTAAAAGCTGACGATTCTTGGTTCGCATCCTATAATAGTCATTTGTACTTTAACCGCAGTCCCAAAGATTATATCTAGTAACCTATGGTGGTGTAACATTGCAGTTATCAGATGAATGTACAGCTGTACCGATGAGTTCTTCGCATGATTTTCTGCAGCAGATATAAAAAAGGCGCCGAAGCGCCTAAACAAATTTGATTCGTTAAGCTTATTTGCCTAATTTACCAAATTTACCACCTGAATGGTGAGACACTGTGTGGTTACCAGCATTTGGACCAGCAGGTTTTTGGCTAGCACAGCCAGCTAATGCTAAAGCTAAACCAGCAGCAGCGATAATTACTAATTTTTTCATGATACCCTCTTTTTTAGTTAGATCTAAACTGGATATTGAAACATGCGTTCCATTATCTAGCTCTATTTACGCAGATTTAAGCTGAAATTTCAAGCTTTAAATGAGAAATTGGGCAGGGTGTCCAAACTCACTATATTCTTTTAAGCTCTCTTTATGTGGTCGACAAGTTGGTAGTGAGTGATCTCGTTTATATAGGGTTAATAAGATCATGGGTGTATCTATTTTATGGTAACCCTTAGGTGGTGGTGCAACATTATAAATACTGTCCAGATAATACTCACAACCGCCGCCAGCCATCATGCTGATATTCATAAAGCGGATAAGGTTAGGGGTTAAGTAGGCAATGGCGTGAGGCAAGATGTGTGGCGGTGCTGAAACAATGCTATTCTTTGGCAAATAGTGCTCAAGTATAAGTGTATATCGATAAGCTTCACGACCAAGGTCAAATTGCTTGAAAATATGGTAATAATATATCGTTGGCCAAGACAGGGCATAGGCAAATAATGGAGCAAGCATTAGGTTAACCAAGAAACTACGAATTGATAATCTAGCCATATAAAATGATTGTAAGCTTGGGATGATTAAACAGCATAAGAGTAGGGTAAGGAAGCCATTAACCTGTAAATAATAGTATTCTAGTACTTTAGATGAAGCAAATAAAGGTAGCGTTGTTGCGGCAGTAAGTAATATATAAAATTGTATGTTTTTCAACTCATGTGTGGAATGATGAGGCGTTGATTTTTTATTGGTGTTGTAGTGGTTACGTAGCTCTAATAAAACCCAACCAGCGACAGCTATTACAAACCACAGAGAAATATGTCTTAAATACAGCCCTAAAAGCTGTATGCGGTTGGCGCCATGCATCATGAATGAGTTGTCAGTGCGCAGGCCAGCTAATGAAGGAAATAGCTGTGTAGAAAAATACATCATATTATTATGGCGTGCTGCTGGCACTAGCCACATGAGTAGGCCATAAAATGTCAAGCTGCTGGCCACTAAACAACAGGTTAGTATGGTTGCTTTTTTTATGGAAAGATGGTCGCTAGTGATGGCACAAATAAGATAAGCTGCCCACACATATAAAAAAAGTAGGCCATTGATCTCAAAACCAATCACGCAAACTAACCCAACGATAATGCTTTGTGAGCTTAAATATTTAAAGCTAAAGGCTCGCCAACGACATTGGCTTATCCAATAAAGCACAGTAAATGAAAGTGGGAACTCAATGGATTCAAATTTATTGCTGTCCAAGAAGATATATAATTGGGGATTGCTAAAAAGAATTAAAATGGGCAGCCAAATTAACCATCGAGAAGCTTTTGGATAATCCCGTCTAACAAATAATAAGATAATTATCGCTATCCACAAAGCTTCAAAAGCAGCAATAATTTTGTCGGTATGCCATGAGCTACCAAAAATTTTATAAAAAATGGAATAGTACCAAATGCCCATGGGTGGATGTTCGTAAAAATGTGCAAAACGTGTTGATGTGAATTCAGGTGACCAATAGGTGCCAATATGATGTGCTAAGTGAAGCGCGAGGGTGGCATAATCAGTGCCATCAATGCCTATAATAAATGGAGTTAATAAAGGCTGAATCGCAGTAATATAAATATAAAAGAGTGCTACTGCAATCCAAGGAAGAGATATTAAGCTATATTTTTTCCAGGGTGTAATCTGTTTAGGCATAAAAAAACTGGCTGTTTGGGGATCAAACAACCAGTATATAAGGTTTAAATTATTTTAGCTATAGAAGTTATCTTCTGCCACCAAAGGCGCCAAAGATATTAAGTAGGCTGATAAATAAATTAAAAATAGATACGTAGAGCATCACAGTGGCCATAATATAATTGGTTTCACCGCCATTAACTAATTGGCTAGTGATAAACAGAATATAACCTGCAGAAACCAAGGTAAAGGCTCCACTTACTAATAAGCTAAGTGTTGGTAAGTGGAAAAATATAGCAGCTAAACCACCGATAAAAGCTACCATACAGGCAACTGTGATAAAGCCACCTAAGTAGCTAAAATCTTTGCGTGTTGTTAGTGCGTAAGCAGATAAAGCAAAAAACACAATGGCTGTACAGCCTAAGGACATGCTAATCAACTGAGCGCCATTTGCATAGTTATGTAAATAAAGATTTAAAATGGGGCCCAAGGTGTAGCCTAAAAAACTAGTTAGGGCAAATACGCATACTAATCCCCAAGGGCTATTACGCAAAGCGTTTGTAGCAAAGAAGAGAGCAAAGTAGATGATAATCATAAATAAGCCCATTGGTGGTGCTTGCGTCACCATGGCATACCAGGCAGCTAGTGCACCCGTAAGTAAGCTTAAACTTAGTAATAGGTATGTATTGCGAATAACTCGATTTTGGCTAAGTACGCTAGTGCTTGATCGTGTAATCGTTTGGGTTTGTTGTTCCATAAAAAACCTCATGATGTAAAAATATGTTTGTTAAAGTTAACATAACCACTATATAGGGTCTTGCTGGTGAATTTCAAGTAAAGCTGATAGTAAATCTGTTTTGTTCTTAGTTAGTGTGGAATCTTCCAATTGATTTGCTTGCTTTCCAGCTGGGAAATAATTTGCGCAAATAAAAGACGGTCTAACTTTATCTGAGATCCTTTTAAGAACTTACGCAAATCTTTGTAAGTAATTGCTTGATATTTTCATGGTAATGCGCCATTATAATCCTCATCGGATGTTACGGAGAGATGGCTGAGCGGTCGAAAGCGGCGGTCTTGAAAACCGTTGAGGGGTCAAACCCTCCCAGGGTTCGAATCCCTGTCTCTCCGCCACACCATCATTTGAATCGGGAGTTGAAATGTTGGTTTGGTACGGTAACATCATGGTTGAAGGATTAACTAGCGCGAGGAAACACTGTGAGCGGAAATATAAATGTCTTACTTGTCGATGATCTTGATTTAGTCAGAACTGGCATCAAGAAAATGCTAGATACTGTTCAAGGAATTAAAGTAGTTGGTGAGGCCAGCTCTGGAGAAGAGGCGCTAACTCAAGCGCGCAAGCTTATCCCTGATGTTGTTTTAATGGATGTTCGTATGCCTGGTATTGGCGGCTACGAAGCCACGCGAAAACTGATTCGTGCTCATCCAGATATGAAAGTTCTTGTTGTTACAGTCTGTGACAATGATTTTTACCCTGCTCGTTTGCTCCAAGTTGGTGCTGCTGGTTATCTAACCAAAGGTGCAACTATGGAAGAAATGGTTCAAGCTATTCGCTCTGTCCATCATGGTCAGCGCTATATAAGCCCAGATATTGCGGCTCGCTTAGCATTTCGCCATGTATCTGACGAAGATGAATCGCCATTTAAATCATTATCAGAACGCGAATTACAAGTGGTGCTGATGATTACAAAGGGTATGAAGGTTCAAGATATTGCTGCTAAATTATTCTTATGTGCAAAAACGATTAACAGTTATCGTTATCGTACTTTTGAAAAAGTGGGCGTTAAAAATGATGTTGAGCTTACTTTGTTGGCTATGAAGCATAAGCTTATCGACTTATCCGAAGATGGTATGGGCGACTCCACCTCTGAATAGAATTTTTAATATGCTCTCTCTGGCTTGCTTCACTTGTCAGCAAAAATGGGATTTAGGATTGACCGCCTGGGTAACAAGTTTTTTCAGGAAGAAAAGGCCCAGTACTGGCAAAGTTTTTGATTGACTAGCTAACCACTACTCGCCCCTGGAGGGAGGGTCAAAATCTTTGATTTTGGAGAGGGGGAATATAAAAAAGCATTCATAATTGTGCTAAAATACCCTCACTTAATTGTCATGCTATAACGCTTATGATTTCAGACCAAATCCAACAACAACTTGCCTCGCTGCCAACGCAGCCGGGGGTGTATCGCTTTTTTAATGCTGAAGGCGAAGTGATTTATGTGGGTAAAGCGCGGCAATTGAATCGCCGGGTCAAATCTTATTTTTCTAAATCAGCGAAAGAAACTAAAGTGATGGCGATGGTCTCTCATATTGCAGATTTGGCTTATACCATTACGGAAACAGAAAGTGATGCGCTACTATTAGAAGCTACGCAAATAAAACATTTTAAGCCGCGTTATAATATTATTCTACGTGATGATAAATCGTATCCTTATTTATTATTATCTAAGAACGATACCTATCCACGTTTTGATTTTGTGCGTTCACCGCGTAAATCAACCACCAAAGGCGATCTTTATGGGCCTTACCCCTCATTAGGTTCTGCTAAAGAAGCGCTGGTATTATTGCAAAAAGTTTTTAAACTTAGAAATTGTAAAGATAGTTATTTTCATAACCGTACGCGTCCGTGTTTGCAGTATCAAATCAATCGTTGTAGTGCGCCATGTGTAGAAAAAATATCTGAAAAAGAATATCAAAACGAAGTAAAGTCACTGAAAGAATTCTTATCGGGTAAGCAAGATAAAGCGCTGGATCATTTGACCAAAACAATGAGCGATTCTGCAAAAGCGCATCAATTTGAAAAAGCAGCTATGATACGTGATCATATTGCCTCATTAAGATTACTACAGGCGCAGCAATTAATTTCAGTCAAAAAAGAAGATTGTGATGCGCTGGCTTTGAAAATAGTTGGGCGAACGGGCTATGTAACGGTTGTCTATGTTCGTGCTGGTACTGTAATGCATTGCAAAACATTTGAATTAAAAGTGCAGGCGAGTTCAACTAAAGAAGAATTGCTCGAGCAATTTTTAATTCAGCATTATGCGCAAAATCAATTAGAAGATAGGATTCCACCGCGCATCTTAATTCCACATGACTTTGAAAACAAACAGAATTTGGAAGAATTGCTAAGCCAACAAGCAAAGCGCAAAACGCGCTTTAAACATGTTTTGAATGCGCAAGATAAGCATTATAAAACCATGGCCGAACGCAATTTGGCGCAAGCTGTTGATAAAAAGTTACAAACCAATGCGGTTATTGCTGAGCGTCTTTTTGGTTTAACCAAGGTGTTGGGTTTAGAAAAGCTTATTAAACAAGTCGAGTGCTTTGATATTAGTCATACACAAGGTCAGGATGCTAAAGCTTCGTGTGTTATCTACAACCAAAAGGGTCATGATAAATCTTCTTATCGGTTGTTTAATATGAAAGGTATTATTCCTGGCGATGATGTGGCAGCGATTGGCCAGGCCGTATTGCGTCGCTATAAACGTTTGCTAAAAGAAGATAGGCCACTGCCGGATGTATTGCTTATTGATGGCGGTAAAACACAGCTGCATGCAGCTATCAATAGTTTGAGTGAATTAAATATCGATTCTATTTTAGTGTTGGGTATTTCGAAAGGTGCAGCCAGAAAAGCTGGTATGGAAAAAATTATTTTACCGGATGACGGCATATTACAAATAAGTCCGCATGATGCTTCCTTTCATTTAATGCAAGCGATCCGTGATGAAGCGCATCGTTTTGGTATTAAAAACCATCGCGCTAAGCGCCATAAAAATACACTCCAGTCTGCTTTAGAAAATATAGAAGGTGTTGGCCCTAAAAAGCGCCAGGCGCTATTGGAGTATTTTGGAGGTTTAGCCATGCTGCAAAAAGCAAGCGTTACCGAAATTACTCGCGTGCCAGGTATTAACCAAGCCTTGGCAGAGCGCATTCGAACCTATGTTTTAGAGTTAAGTAAGCAAAAAAGTATTAAAAATATCAGCTAGTTAATATAATGTGCTTGGTCCTTCCTAACTGGTTTTAAATTGTGTAGTATTCTAAGAAAGCATTTAAAAGGATCTTTAATGAATCTTGCCCTTTACCTTACTTGGATGCGCTTAGCAGCCATTCCGGTAGTTGTTCTAGTCTATTTTTTACCATTCGCCTCGGCGCATGTGATTGCTACTGTTTTTTTCTTCTTTGCTTGTGTAACAGATTTCTTTGATGGTTATATTGCGCGTTCATGGAAACAGGCTACCGCTCTGGGCGCCTTTTTGGATCCCGTAGCGGATAAATTGCTAGTAACCTGTGCCTTGGTGACTATTCTTAGTCGTGGCTATTCAGCTTGGTTGTTTTTGCCGGTGACGATTATTATTTGCCGCGAGATCACAATTTCTGCATTGCGTGAATGGATGGCAGAAATGGGCAAGCGTGCCAGCATAGCCGTTTCTGCACTTGGTAAAATAAAAACCACTTTGCAGATGTGTGCAATTGGTGTGCTGTTGTTTGTACATCCAGGCCTTTCTGTATGGTATTTGCGCACAGGTATCCTAATGTTGAACATTGCCGCCATCTTAACCCTATGGTCTATGATTATTTACATAAAAATTGCTATGCCGGACTTGACTTTAGCGGGAAAACAGTAATAATAGCGTCTCTTGTTTGTGATGCTGCAAGGCGCACAAAAAGAAACCAAAGTTGCGGGAATAGCTCAGCTGGTAGAGCACAACCTTGCCAAGGTTGGGGTCGCGAGTTCGAATCTCGTTTCCCGCTCCATTGTACAAAGACTTTATAAAGAAAGTGAAATTTAAAGAGGTGCTTATAAAGCAAACTCTCAATAAATTTAGTTTTCATAGCATTCTTATTGGAAGCCAATTCGGCTGGGTGGCAGAGTGGTTATGCAGCGGCCTGCAAAGCCGTGGACACCGGTTCGATTCCGGTCCTAGCCTCCAAATTAAGATTGCGAAGTCATCCATGCCCGGGTGGCGAAATTGGTAGACGCAAGGGACTTAAAATCCCTCGGTAGCAATACCGTGCCGGTTCAAGTCCGGCCCCGGGTACTCTTTATTTTCATCCACTCTTAGTTGTAAATTAGTTTTACGTTCCTCCTTTATGTTGGATATAAGTGGGCAATGCCACCTAATTCGACCTACTGTCTTAACAGTCAATCCTTTAGCCTAAATTTCTGGTGACCATGGTGTATTATTCTTCACCATGGCATTCATCATAATAAGCATTTTTCTTATAATAGCAACCAGGGCCACTTTGCCTTGCTTCCCACGCATCCTCAGATCTTGATAAATTTTTTTCATTCGCGGGTTAAAGCGGCTTGCAACTAAAGCGGCCATATATAACACCTTTCTGACATGTGCCCTGCCACCTATTATTGATCGGTAACCGGTCTTTTTACCACTATCTTTATTATATGGCGCAACTCCAACAAGTGCACTTATTCGCTCTCTACTAATCTGTCCTAATTCAGGCAAATCAATGACTAGTGTTCTCGCTGTTTCTTTACCTACACCAGCTATCGTTTGCAACAAATTATATTTATGCTTTAAGTCTTCATCTGTTGCAATATCCTCATCAAGCTCTTGCTGTAACAGCAGCAGATCCTTTTCTAATTGACGTATACGACGATGATGCATTCTCTTAATGGTTGAGCTAATATAAATGCCTTGTGCCTTTCCTTTCAAAGCACTGAGCTGTTGCTTTAAATCATTTACAGCACTGCTTAGCTCCTGCCTTTCTATTTGTTTAATGCTATTATTTGTATCTGCTGATACGTTGTTTTGTTGTGCATATTGCGCCAATATGCACGCATCGATTTTATCTGTCTTTGCATAGCCTTTGCTTCTTGCAAAATGATAGACTTTATTTAAGTGTACTTTATGATACGGCAGATTACCTTTTAGGCAGTACATTTCAAGCTCTTTGGAGTAACAGCCTGTTGGTTCAAAAACTAATAAACTTAAATCATCATTCTTTTGCAGCTTTCTTAAGTAACTCACCTTACGCACGCAAGCCTTGTTAAGCCATCATTTTCTGTAACTCTTGGTAGGCGACTTGGTTTGCTCTAACG
>ENA-OWNT01000352-OWNT01000352.1-seawater-metagenome-genome-assembly--contig:-NODE-352-length-117255-cov-9.255961_pt1 | contig 117255 bp, 83 predicted proteins | sample MGYA00238136_ERZ651165 | MGnify/ENA primary metagenome ERZ651165 (study PRJEB26861, sample SAMN08777766) | seawater metagenome | isolation source: coastal seawater | place: USA: Florida | collected...
GGCAAATATTTCCAATACATTCCTCGACATGACTTTTCATGTTAAGGTAATTCTTTATTTTAAATGCGATCGCCCTGTTTTTGTTGGAGCTTATGCTGCTTTTTCTGCTAAAATTAGTTACCTTTGCACCGCTTTAGGCACGACTAAGAGAAGTTCCTTCGAACCTTCCCCATTTGTGGGCCTTAGTCCTCTGCTGAATTGATGATTGAAAAAATAGTAGAATCATGGACGCGATTAAGTTTGTTCACGAGCAAATGACACCGAAGAAGGAATTACCTGCTTTCCGCCCTGGTGACAACATCATTGTAAGTTACAAGATCGTTGAGGGAGAAAAAGAAAGAATTCAGAACTTCCGAGGAGATGTCATCCAAATTAATGGAGACGGAGCAACAAAGACATTCACCGTAAGAAAAATGTCTAATGGAGTAGGAGTGGAGCGTATTTTCCCATTTGCAGCTCCTGGTATTGTTGATATCAAAGTTACCAAGCGAGGTAAAGTACGTAGAGCTAAATTGTTCTATCTACGTGGCCTTGTTGGTAAAAAAGCACGTATTAAAGAACGCAAGTTTGTTAAGAAATAAGAAACGCTTAGCCGTTTCACCCTGTAAGAAGGGCTGATTCCGATTGGAGTCAGCCCTTCTTCTTTGTCAGCTTTTAGCTTGTTGTAGGCTTTCATATATAGTACAGCGTCATATAGCATTACAGCAACTTTCCCAGCCCAGCTTGTTTTTAGATCTGTAGCGAGGATTTTTAGTGAGCATGGCCCTAAAGAAAAATCCCGCCTTGAACAAAGTCAAAGCGGGATCTTTTATTTTATGTGTTGGAAGTCTACTGCTTCACAATCAATTGTCTTTCAATCATTCTACCATTGCTGAATATCACTGCATAGGTTCCTTTCGGAAGCTCACTGATATCCAATCGGTAATTGTTTTCACCGACTGCTGATGGAAGTTGAGTTTGCTTGACCATTTGGCCAGTAATACTGAAGATCTGAATTTCCGACGTCTCCTCGATTTCACCACTAAGCTCATAGATCAGATTGATCGATGAACGTGCTGGGTTAGGTGCAATCAACAAGCTTAGACTTGCTTTGATTTTACTGTCAGCAGCAATATCTACTTGAATCAACTGATCTATATCTTCAGGTACCAAGGTGGTGTTTCCACGGGTAACCGTGATGAAATTATCAGAAAGGTCAAAACAGTCCGTCGATAAGGTATCCACAGCTGCATCATCCCCAACAACTACATTCAAGGTGCCTGTATAGGCTAGTCCCCAAACACGACATACTCCCAGTGGGCTACCTTCAAAGTCGGCACTGCTTCCTGTAACAACGTCCAATACGACATTGCTTTCATCAGTTATAAGATATGCATAGGGCATATCTTCAGAAGCAGTATTAGTGAAGTTCACCACATTAGCTTCACCATCTGCTACGTTCAAGCTTAGCTCGGTGGCGCCTGTATCGGTAGCCACTGTCTTTCCGTCAGGTTCTTCTCTAATCACCGTAATGTAATTAGAAGAAACGGCAGCACATCGGCTTGATAACTCATCACCAAATACGTTGTCGCCAAAATCAGGCAGGAATTCATCCTGGAAAGAGATGCCAAAGATTCGACAAGTGCCCGGAAGAGCAGGGTCGAAGTCAATGATGTTGTTATTGATATTTGGAACGATAATCGTATTAGTAGTATCCGTAATTACATAGCGGTAGTTGGTGTCAGCACTAGTTGTCAAAACGATGACTAGATCTGCAATATCATCGCCCGGACAAGTATGTACGACTGTTTCACCTGCTAGGGTAGTTAATTCGCCGCCATCCAAGGTTTCTGAGCGCTCTGCCAAGACAAAATTGGTAGATAACTCGAAACAGTTAGATGCCAATTGTGCGGTCGCTGCATCCATTCCTGCTTCTGCAAGAAGTCCACCTGTATAAGATAGTCCCCAAATGCGATAGAAGCCTGGAGCTAATTCTGTGAAATCTACTGCATCATTGGTGAAGACACTTTGTACAATATTATTTTCATCAGTAACCACATAAGCGTATCCTGCTCGAGTGGAACTGGTGTTGTTCATACCGACAAGACCATCCGTTGCACCGACACAAACTACGATTTCACTTTCTCCATCCGCATCAACTTCGCCGCCATCTGGTTGATCTCTAATCACAGTGATGAAGTTTTCTGAAAGTGTATAGCAATCATCGGATAGGGCAGAAGTAGCAGCATTAGAGCCGATAGAAGCAGTGAGAGATCCAGTGTAGGAAATACCCCACACTCTCAGCTCTTCAAAACCTGTCGTTTCAAAATCCTGTGAGTTGCCTCCAATGAAAGCCAGAATGGTATTAGTGGTATTAGTAATGATATACTGGTAATTCGCCTCGGGGTTAGCCGTATTCGTATTGAATGTTACGATATCCGGATTGCCATCATCCGCACAAACATAAGCCACTTCCTGCGAACCATCTCCCGTGGATATGATTCCGCCATCAACTTTAGTTCTAGTGAGTTGGATAAAGTTGTCGGTCAGATCATAACAATCATTAGAAAGAGGAGTATCCTGGATATTATCACCTGGAGAAATAGCTATTAGGCCCGTATAAGCAACACCGTAAATTCGGCAGTTGCCAGCAATGGCGTTGTCAAAGTTGAAGGAGGATTCTTCCACAGCTAAAATCAAGAAACCTTCTTCATTCGTGATCAAATAGCTATACTTAGCTTGGTTGGCTCCTTCTACTAGGAATTCGACCAAATCAGCTCTCCCATCTCCAACGCACAATAAGAGGTCATTGCCATTCTGAGAGGTAATGCTGCCAGCCTCAGGCTCTTCTCTTAGTACGGTGATGAAATTATCAGAAAGATCATAGCAGTCGTCAGACAGAGGCATTGCACCAGCATCATCTCCCAAACCGATGATTAAATTACCTGTATAAGCTACTCCCCATACACGACAAAGACCTACCGGTGCCACATCAAAGTTAACTGCATCTCCCACAACAGTGGAAATTACTGCATTGTTCTCATCTGTAACAATGTAAGCGTACAAACTATTCGATGTACCCGTACTATCAAAGGAAACGATATCAGGGTTGCCATCACCCGGACAAATATTGACGAAATCAGAGCCATCTTCAAAAAGAACTGTTCCACCTTCTGGAATGGCTCGACGTACTTCGATGAAATTCTCAGAAAGGGCATAGCAATCATCAGAAAGCGCTGTTGCTGCGGCATCTATCCCAGTAGTAGCGGTTAGGCTTCCTGTGTAGGCCAATCCCCAGATACGACAATCTCCTTCTGGAGCTCCATCAAAGTTGAAGCTAGGCTCATCTGTGATGGCCAAGATTACATTGTTCGCATCTGTGACTAAATAGGTGTAGAATTCACCAGCAGTATTAGCACTTCCGAAATCGACAATGTCATCGACACCATCACCCGGACACGTATAAACCACATTCTCACCTTCCGTGGTAGCCACTGTTCCCCCTGTGGGTACTTCACGTATAACCTCAATGAAGTTGCTAGATAGCTCGCTACATTCATCTGTCAAAGTTACCGTGGCGGCATTATCACCTATATTGGCGATGATATTGCCGGAGTAAGAGAGACCCCATACTCGGCAAACCCCTTCCGGAGCCCCGTCAAAATCAAAGGAATCGCCTTCTGGAATCGCTAAAATATTATTGTTGTCATCGGTGATTACATAAGTAAACAAACTACCAGAAGCGTCTGAACTGGTAAAAGTCAAAACATCTGCTTGGCCATCTCCGGGGCAAGTATATGCACTTGTGCTTCCATCCGCCAAGCTTACGGTTCCGCCGGTATTACGTTCTACCCGCACTAGGATAAAACTTTGAGACAACTCAAAACAGCCATCACTTAAGGCTGTACCTGAAGTGTTGTCCCCCAAGGAGGCGATTAGTTCACCAGTAAATGATAAACCAAATATTCGGTAAGTACCTGCTGCGGCAAAATCAAAGTTCAACGTACTTCCAGATGGAAGTAAGATGATCTCGTTGTTTTCATTAGTAATGATGTATGTATATTCAGCATCAGAAGTACTATTCCCATTGAAAGAAATGATATCTGACTGGCCATCACCAGCACACACCACGGTTGAGAAAATACCGCTATCAGTCGAAATGCTTCCACCATCCACAAAGATTCGCGTGATCGTTACGAAGTTGTCGGACAGCTTGAAGCAATCATCAGATAAAGCTGCCGTAGCTGCATTTAAGCCAGCTTCAGCGGTAAGTTCACCCGTGTAAGAAAGCCCCCATACTCGACAAACTCCTCCTTCCGCATCTTCAAAATCAACAACACCATCTGCTGAGACAGCTAAGATCTCGTTGTTGTCATTGGTTACCAAATAGACGAATTCCCCTCCACTTGCACCCTCACTCACGAAGGTACGTTGATCTGTCAATCCATCTCCCACACAGATTTCTTCCGCAGTTAGCCCACTTGACAGACTTACTTGCCCTCCTTGTGGTGCCTTTCGGATGATGGTAAGCGCGTTAGTAGATAATTCGAAACAATCATCTGTTATCACTGCATCGTTCAAGTTTTGACCAGTGGTTGCTTGTAAGATACCAGAATAGCTCACACCCCATACAAAACAGATTCCCGCCGGACTTCCTTCGAAGTTGAAGAAACCATTCTCCGCTATGGCCAAGATTTCCAGATCCTCATTTGTTACAATGAAACCATATGGGCTACTGGAAGTTGACGAGAAATCAAACTCTACCAGATCCAACTGATTGTCATTGGTACAAAGCTCAATGATATCACCACCACCAACTAAGGATACCGAGCCTCCATCTACAAAGGTGCGATTGATCTCTACAAAGTTGTCTGAAAGTTTGAAGCAATCATCGGAAAGGGCGGCTGTTGCTGCATCATCGTTTAAGTTGGCTGTTAGGTTTCCATAATAGGCCAAGCCCCAAACGCGGCAAATACCACCGCCAGCGTTTTCAAAATTCACATTCCCATCCAAGGAAATGGCCACAATGATATTATTTTCATCTGTCACTAGATAGGCATAGTTATCGCCTACTGCATTGGTGTTTACAAACGTTCGCTCATCCGGATTGCCATCACCCGTACAAATATCATCGCTGGTCGCACCACTATCAAGTGATACTTGACCTCCAGCAGGTACATTTCTGATAACGGTAACGGGGCTTTCAGTTAGTTTGGAACATTTGTCGGCCAATACTACTGCGGTGGCGTCATCCCCTACCTGCACCAAGAGGTTACCATTATAGGTCAATCCCCAGATCAAGCAGGTACCGGGAGCTGCTCCTTCAAAATCAAAGTCCCCTTCTTCCGAAATTCCCAGAACGATGAAATTCTCATCCGTCAGGATATAGGTGAACGGATCCGCTGGATCCGCTGTCGATTGCAAGTCTAATATATCGGGCACCCCATCATTGGCACATACTTCAATAGATGTTGCACCAGAGCTTAGCGTCACCTCGCCAGGATTCAAGCCTCGCTTAATAACCTTGACAAAATTATCAGAGAGTTCAAAACAATCATCGGAAAGGGCCGCTGCCCCTGCATTATCACCAACTTGTCCTGTAAATGCTCCGGTAAAGGAAACGCCCCAAACTCGATAAGGACCAACTGGCAAACTGGCAAAATCTAATCGATTACCATCTAGATTGTTTTGTAAGATCTGGTTGTTTTCATCTGTCAAGATAAATCGATACGGCGCTACCGACGTATTCATCCGAATGAATTGTAGTGTAGCTGCACTCGGATCGCCCTCGCAAGTACTAAGAGAATCCCTTCCGTTGGTCAATGAAACCTTACCTCCGTCGGGAACTGTCTTCACTACTTCAATGAAGCTATTCGATAGGTCTGCACAGATATCTCCGCGGAATTCAGCTGCATTTTGACCAATAGAAGCAGGGTTCTCGCCGGTATAGGCCAAACCCCAAACTCGACAGGTTCCCTCTGGAGAGCCATCGAAGTCATAACTAGGTGAATCCGTAATATCTAGAATGAAATTACCTGTCGTAGTGATCAAGTAGGTATAATTGGGATGCTCGCTAGTGGTTACAAAATCGATCACATTCGGATCACCATCTGCCGGGCAGATGTACTTAGAAGAAAAGCCATCAGCGCTAAATACCTTACCGCCATCAGGGTTTGATGTATTTAATGGGATGAAGTTTACAGACAAAGCTCCACAGATCGAACCCAGTGGGTCAGTAAAGATATTACCGCCTACTTGTGCCGTTGGATTTCCAATAAATGAAAACCCGTATATACGGTAATTGCCTCCTGGTACTTCTTCAAAATCGATCGTGTTTTTGAGAGAAACAAAGAGAATGTTTCCTGCTTCATCAGCTACAATATAGCCAAAGGGTGTTGATAGATCACTTGTTGTGAAAGTGATCACATTAGGGATGCCGTCGCCTTGACAATTGTCCAGCGCGCTTTCACCTTCTACCACTCTAATAGTGGCCTCATCAACGCATCTCTGTTGCGCATTGACAAACATGGCTAGGTGGAGAAAAACCACAGAAAACCATAGTCTGGCCAGTGTGTTGAATTTCATAAAAGTAAAGCTATTTAATTGTTAAAATGCAGACGAGTTGACCTTTACACATCTGAATGATTAAACTTCAGATACTTAAAAGATATTGGGTAAAATATGGTGTAGTTGAATGGCGATCTTGATTGTACAGCGAATTTATTATAATTTTTTATATTTAAAAAGAATTAATGCAAATAAAGCTAGGCCTTTCCTTATCCTTTCAAAAGAATACCGGTAAATAAAAAACAGGCCCTATGAGGGGAAAGTATAGAGAAAAAAATTATATTAGCGCCACACCAATCTACCCCTATCCACATCTCGTCCAGAGATAATAGCAACGAAGCAAGCAGTGAAGAAACATTGCGCCGGATAGCACGTAAAAAGATAATCCCAGATTTGTCCGATTGCATTCACTATGTACTTCACTAAAAACCCTGGTTAAGGCATCGGAAGAACATAACCTATGACCCTAGTTACCTCCCGAAAGGTCTATTAGGTTTCGGCTATTCTCATGTCAAATTCCGACTGGTGGCCCGAAATTTGTTGATGATTATCGAGTTTTGTAGCAACTGAACAAATCATTCCTATGTGGAAGAACACCCTGGTCATCCCTTATCTCCTTGTATTCGCAAGCCTGCTCGGGCTTGGAATGACAGTCAAGGACATATGGGTAGCCACTCCTCTCAAGTCTTCTTCGAATAATGGCATTAAGACCGTGGTTGGTCCTGGCCCGCAAGAGCTGGTGCAGAATATTTTTGCCGAAGGAGCTTGTGATAATATTTCTAATATAAGTCGGATCGGCCCGGTTGACGGTGTCGGCTACTTCGAGAATGGCCAAGAAGTCGTTGGTTTGGATAGAGGTATTATCCTTTCTACAGGCACAATAACCAATGCCGAAGGCCCTAATAAATATTCAGATGCCAGTGGTAATTTTGAACGAGAAGGTGGAGACCCCGATCTGAATCACTTGGCTACCGGAGAGGTGTTCGATGCAGTAGGGCTTGAGTTTGATTTCGTACCGCTAGATTCCTTCGTTACTTTCAGATATGTTTTTGCATCGGAAGAGTACTGTGAATTTGTGGGGAGTATTTACAATGATGTTTTTGGATTCTTTATTAGTGGTCCGGGGATCAATGGCAACTTTGCCGACAATGCAAAAAATGTAGCCCTTATTCCTGGTACTCAGGATTTTGTAGCGATTAACTCGGTTAATCACATCAATAATTCCAATTACTATTTAGGGAATGAACGGGGAGAGGATGCTAATAAATGTAACCTCACTACTCATCAGCCTGTAGCTTTGAATGACATCGAGTATGATGGATTTACACAGCCGCTTACGGCTATGCTTAAACTCAGCCCCTGTGAAACTTATCACATTCGATTGGTAGTAGGAGATGTTGGGGATTATTATTATGATTCCGCTGTTTTCTTGGAAGCGGGAAGTTTCAATATTGGCTCGGTAGTTTCCGTTCGATCCTCAGTAAATATGGAGGGTGAGCAGGCGATGGCTGAAGGCTGTTCAGATGGCTATTTTGTGTTTGAAAGAGCTGATCCTACCAAAGTTGATTTGCCTGTTACTGTGCAATATAAAATAGCTGAAAGTAGCACCGCTACAGAAGGGGAAGATTTTGAATTCCTTCCCGGCACAGCAACCATTCCCGTGGGTGAAACGGGGGTGAAGGTGCCGATCTTCTCTCTCAATGATACTTTGGCCGAAGGACGAGAAAGTATTTTATTAGAATTGGATATTCCTTGTGCCTGTTATTCGGATTCTGCTTTTCTCTATTTAGACGAAGCAGCCTTGGTGGAAATAGAGTTACCGATAGCGTATGTCTGCGAGAATAACAATACAGCACTTCGCCCTAACATTATGGGCGGGAACCCTCCGTATACCTATCAATGGAGTACTGGAAGTACAACGGAAGAGATTATGGTGAATAGCCAAGGTCCGGAAAACTATGCTGTGACCATTACTGATGCTTGCGGGCATCAAGGGATCGATTCCACTCGATTGATTGTAACGACACCTCCAGAAGCGAAACTCCATGGCCAAGCCAGCATATGTGAAGGTGACACTGCCTTCTTGGAAGTCACATTCACAGGAGCTGCCCCCTGGACTTTAGGAGTAGCAATAGATGGCGTCGAACAGGAAATGATCGAAAATATACATCAAAATCCTTATCCATTGCCCGCAACTAAAGCAGGCGAATATACCATTAGCTATTTCCGAGATGCGGGCTGTGAAGGCCCATTTAGTGGGAGGGGAGAACTTGATATAACCACTATTAAGGTAGAAATGCAGACTAGTCCTGTGTCTTGCGCTGGTGAACAGGATGGTCAAATTCAAGTCTCTTTGGATGGAACTAGTCCGCCTTTCCAATGGGAGTGGTTAGATACTGCTGATCCAAATTTGTTGAGAACACAACTGGCCGCTGGACAGTACCAATTGAGTATCCAAGATGCGGAAGGTTGTCAAAAGCTAGTATCTATAGAGGTGACTGCCCCACCCATCCTGCAAGAGATCGTGGTAGATTGTGAACAGCTCAATAGCGGTAGCCTGGTACTCACAGCCAATGGTGGGGTACCGCCATATATGTATAGTATTGACGGCGAAGACTTCGTGTCGGAAGATGCCTTACAGGAATTACATGCAGGTATCACTTATCAAATACTGGTAGAGGATGCTACAGGTTGTCGACTTGAACAGTCCCTGCTTATGCCTGCTTTTTACGAAAAGATGGTCGAATTGCCAGAAGAGGTAGCGGTAAAGATTGGAGCGAAGTATCGATTCAGTCCAACGCTCAATATCCCCGAAAGTCTGATCGAAAGTATTCGGTGGATACCAGATTCAAGTTTTGTTTGTCCGAGTTGCCTGGAGCCGGAGATTAGTATTATTGAAGAAGAGACCTTCACGTTGCGTTTGATCGATCGATTTGGGTGTCGAGGAGAAGCCGAGATTCGACTGGTCATCGATCCTTCCATCGATGTATTTATGCCTACCGTGTTCTCACCTAATGGAGACGAACTGAACGACCGTTTTTATGTGATGGCGAACGAAGCTCAGGTCGCTTTGATCCGTGATTTTCTCATATTTGATCGATGGGGGGGGAGCATCTTTGAAGTTCATGATGTTTTGCCTAATGATCCAGATGCAGGTTGGGATGGACTAAGCCGGGGTCAAAACTTGCCTTCAGGTGTTTATGTTTTCTATGCTCGTTTGCGCTTGGTCGACGGAAGTGAACGCTTGGTCGAGGGAGATGTTCTACTACTGCGATAGACTTTTTTGTCCTTCATTTTTTCTTACCTTTAGCAGCGGACATTAATATATTCGTTATGGAGTACGTCGTTGTCACAGGAGCCTCTACCGGCATTGGTTATGCTATTACAAAATATTTGATGGAGCGAGATTACCATGTTTTTGGTAGTGTCCGTAAACAAGAAGATGCAGATCGCCTATCTGCTGATTTTGGTGAGGGCTTTCACGCCTTGTTATTTGATGTTTTGGACGAAGATGCCATTGAGAAAGCTAGAGAAGAAGTCGTGGATATATTGCATGGAAAGAAGTTAGCGGCGGTAGTGAATAATGCCGGAATAGCGTTAGGAGGTCCCTTAAAATATTTACCCTCCGCTGAAGTTCGCAAGCAAATGGACGTAAATGTCGTAGGATTATTAGCCGTTTCTCGGGCATTTATTCCTCATTTAGAAAACCCAGACCGTCCAGGAAAGATCATCAATATTAGTTCTGTATCAGGGCTTCTCGTATCTCCCTTTACCAGCCTATACTCTGCTTCAAAATTTGCGGTCGAGGCTATAACCCATGGACTCCGTAGAGAGCTTTATTTTCATGGCGTAACAGCCGTTTCGATACAACCGGGTCCTATCAAAACACCGATTTGGGACAAAGCCCTGAGTTTTTCGGGGAAGTATGACCATACAGAGTACGGGCCCGTATTGGCTGACATGGATCGTTTTATCAAGAAAACGGAACAAGGAGCCATACCTCCCGAAAGGGTCGCTAAGGTAGTATATCGAGCGATCAGGGCAAGAAAACCTAGAGCGACCTACCTCGTAATGAAAGGCGCATTTTTTGCCAGAATAATTACTTGGCTACCACATAGCTGGGTAGACAAGTTAATGGCTAGTCGAGCTAAAAAAGTATAAAACCCTCCCCAATTAGTTGATTTTTGAAGCATGGAGTTATTCTGACATAAAGCCAAGCGATGCTTTATTGGCTTTCAGCAATGACTACATAACAAACCCTAGTTATGTCTATGACTATTCGACTCAACAAGCTTTTGTTTTGCTGTATTTTCACGTGTTTAAGTTTTGCTTTTGATATGCAAGGCCAATCTGATTTTTATGCCCATGAGCAATTTTCTCGAGCCGATACCCTACGTGGGATGCTAAGACCAGAACGCACTTGTTATGATGTACACTACTATGACCTCGATGTCGACGTTTTTCCAGAAGATAAGCGAATTAAGGGTAAGGTAGAAGTACATTTTAAGACGGTAGCAGATTTCAGACGCTTGCAAGTAGATCTATTTGCTAACATGGAGTTAACCGCTGTAAACTTTAAGGGGAAAAAGCTCTCTTTTGAGCGAATTGATAATGCTATTTTTATCGATTTCCCACAACAAGTAAAGGGGACAAAAAGTTCTTTTGTCATGGAATACGAGGGCACTCCCATTGCGGCTAATAACCCACCTTGGGATGGCGGTTTTGTGTGGCGAGAAGACCCCGAAGGAAAGCCATGGATAGGTGTGGCTTGTGAGGGAGTTGGCGCTAGTTTATGGTGGCCCAATAAAGACCATCTTTCTGATGAACCAGACAGTATGCGCATCCATATTGGCGTGCCTAAGGACCTTTTTGCAGTAGCCAACGGAGAATTGGAAAATATCCGAGTGAAAGGGGAACACCGGAAATTTGATTGGTTCGTGAGTTATCCGATCAATAATTACAATGTTAGTCTCAATATTGCGGATTATACTCATTGGCAAGAAACTTATACGGCTGCAGACGATAGCACTATGCCGTTGGACTACTACGTACTTAAGCCTAATGAAGCCAAGGCCAGGAAACACTTTAGACAAGTGCATGAAGTCCTGTCTTGTTTTGAGCAGTATTTCGGCAAATATCCATTTTGGGAGGACGGCTACGCTTTGGTTGAAACTCCATACCTAGGGATGGAGCACCAAGGGGCGATAGCTTATGGTAATCAGTACATGCGAGGGTATTTGGGAACGATGATACCTCGCAATATGGATTGGGACTACATCATTGTACATGAAACAGGACATGAGTACTTTGGTAATAGTATCAGTTGCAATGACCATGCCGAAATGTGGATTCATGAATCCTTCACGACCTACATGGAGGCCCTATTTATAGAATGTAAGTATGGCTATGAGGAGGCTGTTGGTTACCTGCAATCGCAACAGTTGTATGTTGAAAACCAGGAACCTATTCTTGGGCCGATGGACGTAAACTGGGATAAATGGAAAGGTAGCGACCACTATTATAAGGGCGCATTGATCTTGCATACGCTTCGCAGTGCGATGGGAGATGATGCTTTATGGTTCAAAACATTGAAGGCACTGCACACGGAGAATGTTATCTCTCATATGACTACAGCAGAAGTCATCGAGCATTTTGATAAAGTAACAGACTTGGATCTCAAACCTTTCTTTCAACAATATCTGGAATACGCTAAGACCCCTTGCTTGCTGTATGAGATAGAAACTTACAAAAAAGGGATAATCGTTTCGTACAAATGGGATACAGAAGTCAAAGCATTCAATATGCCAGTAAAGATTGGTACACCAGGGAATTATACCCTAATTCACCCCAAGACCGATGAATGGCAAGAGGTAAAACTACCGAAGGTAAGTGCCAAGCAATTCAAGGTTGCTAAGGAGTTGTTTTTGGTGCGATCTAGGCCTAAGTAATTGCAAATTCTACGGCTTAGTCAACTACTCAGCAGAAAACATGTTCAAACCACATCTGGTTTGTAACCTCTCACCTGGATGTAAGGTAATTAAACCATCTCCATTATTGAGGGCATCGATATTGCAAGTCATAGGTTCAATGGCAATGGATTCCCGGTGAGGAGGGGTGAAGATCTGGATATAGTTGAATTTGCCAGGCCCGGTTTCTTGCCAATATTGCAAATTGTGCCGTCCATCACTTAAAACAAGCTTCACTTCTCCGCTTTGATCACCCAACAGAAAACAATTGTCTAAAACTTCAGCCTGAATCGCACGAGACTGATTAAAGCGATCATAAGTATAGCGTTTACCAGTTGGAATCATATAGGGATCAATACCGATCATTTCCGATGATGGAAATTGAAGGCGCAGCGCATTCACTCCTTCATCTCCGAGTTTGAAATATGGATGCCAACCCAACCCAACAGGGATTGGGCTTGTATGCAAGTTTTGGAAAACCATTTCTACAGAGAATTGATCCGTTGCTGAAAGGGTAAAGCGAGTGGTGAAGCTGAAGCGGAAGGGATAAGATGGATCTTTACCGTCATTTTTATGGGTGCACTCGATCGTGGCGAAGTTGCCTTGAATGTCTAGATGAGAATAACGAAAGGGCTTATCCATTCCCAGACCGTGCAGAGCGTTGCCCGTTTGGCCGTCATTTATCGGAAATTGATAAATCTGATCCGCCCAGTGAAAAGTTCCATGCTTTAGGCGGTTAGGAAATGGGAATAGAAAACGACTTTTGCACCAATTGTTCAAGTCCATTTCTCCAGGGGTGGCATAGCTGTCAAGGACTGAAACCCCTCCCAGTTTTAACGTTAGTAAACATGCTCCATGCCCGGGCACCAAGCTAAGGGCATTTCTACCATCTTCTTGCTGAAGGTTCAGCTTCTCAAACTTCCCAAAGGACTCCTTTTCAATTGTAAACATAGATTTATTCCTGCATTAATTTCAATAAAACACCATTACTCCAGCCAAAACCATCCTGCAGGGGATATTCTCCGCCGCCAGCACTAAGGCTCATGTCCATCACATTGTATTTCTCTACCATCTTCCCGGTATTGCTATAGACCTTGCTATTGAGATCGACCCATCTATCCGTGATATTTTTCGCAAGCTCATTCATGCCGTAGTTCTTTAATCCCTTGATTGTAATCCATTGCAAGGGAGCCCATCCATTTGGAGCATCCCACTGTTGGCCAGTATTGTTTGTTGTGGAAACAATTCCTCCCGCCTGCAGCAATTGATCTTCAATGACACTGGCTATTTTTTGCGCTTGTCCCATATCTACCATGTTGAAAAAGAGCGGATAGACACCTGCGACCGACACCGTAGGCAACAATCGATCTTCTTTGAAATTATAGTCAAAGAAGAAGCCGAGTTCTTCGTTCCAGCAATATCGAATCAGAGCATTGCGGCGTAAGCCAGCTCTTTGATCGTAAATGTTGGCATTCTCTTCATCACCATTTAATTCATACCCCCTGGCTATCGTCAATTCAAGATTATAGAGCAAGGCATTGAGATCCACTGGGATGATGGAGGTGGTTTGAATAGTAGCAATATCACTGTCATCTGCAAACCAGCGGGAGCTATAGTCCCAGCCGGAAGCAGCTCCTGCACGAAGGTCTCGGTACACCTCTGCGGCTGTTCTTCCACTAGCTTCAGCGGTTTCTACGTCTTCTCGATAACTTTCCGGACGAGGAGTGTCGCCTCTATCCCAATAGCGATTTAAGATCGCTCCGTCTTTGAGGCGCACCACATGCTGTCGTGTAGGGCTATCGGCACTGACCTGATTCGCTTGATTCATCCAGAAAATGTATTCTTTGACCAATTGGGGCAGATACTTTTTCGTGGCATCCTTGTTTTTGGTCTCGGCTAAAACTTGAACCATTGAAGCAAAGAAAGGAGGCTGTGAACGTGTCTTGTAGTAGGTGCGATTCCCATTGGGAATAAAACCAATGGTGTCAATTAAAAAGGCAAAATTGTCCACCATGTTCTCAATCATATCTCCCTTACCAGATACCTGTAGCCCCAACATGGTAAAGTAACTATCCCAATAGTATACCTCACGAAAACGACCTCCCGGAACAATATAAGACTTTGGTAAAGGGATGAGCGAACCACCAGTAGACGACTCAGGTTCTCGAGTTAAGACATCCCAAAGTAGGGTAATATGCTCTTGTACCGAACGACTTGTATCGCTGGTAAATCCAGAGGCGTATTCTTTTGGAAGTTCAAAATGTTTTTCGACAAAATCGGCTAAGTCAAAGCCCTCCACTTGTTTCTCCCCCTCGTAAGCCGCTACGATTTCCGCTGCATTTGATTTGGGCTTACAGTCTACAAAAGTTTTTCCATCTGGAAAGATTCTAGCCAATTGCACATCCGCGAATAACTGACCAAATCGCTCATCAGGTGATTGGCTTTCGGTAGGGAAACTGGGCGTGTCTACCGCTGGTGTAGTCGGGCGACAAGCTAATGTTAGTAGAAGAATTGTTATAGGGAAGAGGTGTAGCCGTTTCATACGTTTGTGTTGTTTCGGCCTGCAATATATAAGTTGGAGCGGATAAACTGAGAACTGGGAAAGTAAAATTGACCCCTATAGCTCCGTGAAACAACAATTTAATCCGTATAAGACGATTATTGATCGATTACTATAAAATTTAATATGAGTCTTGCATCTAATTCACTATTTTCAGGCGGCAATACTCCAGTAGACTTAAAAACGCGTGATGAAAAAAACTTTGCCTGCCTTTTTGTGCATGTGGTTAACACATATTTCTTTTGCTCAGATCAGATTAGATACCTTGCCTAGTGGGACTAGAGTATCTGACTTGGTCGAAAACTATTTCCTAGCAGATAACATGATCCCTGTGGGGATAAACTTCTACGGTAACTGGATCAATGTCAGGACCTTTAGTAATGGTGAAGCTACTATTGGATTGGATTCCGGCATCTTCCTTTCTACCGGCAACTCGGAAGAAGTACTCCAGCATCCAGATTCACTGATGAACGGCAACCTAGAGGAACACTCGGTAACTTCAATTATCCAGACTGTCTATCAATTGCATGAGGGAGAAGATGCCCAGATATTTTTGATCCATTTTATACCGCTAGGAGATAGTATCAGCTTTGATTTTGTGCTAGCTTCAGAGCACCATATGGGATTGGAGTGCTTAGCAGATTTTGATCGCTTAGAAGTACAATTGAGGTCGATTGATTTACAGCCGTTTGTGCAAAGGCTGAATATTTCCCATGTACCAGGGAAACCTAATATACCTGTGAATTCCAATACCGTAAATAGTGGACAAGGAATACCTGATGATATAATCTGTAGTTCATTAGATCCTGATTTCAGGTCTAATAGCCAATACTTTCAAGGTAATCACCCGAACCTCGCCTTTAATGGGTTCACCAAGGTGATTTCCACTGACCCCGTCGAGGTCATTCCTTACGAACGATATACCTTGGTCATAAGTATAGCAGAAGGAGATACTCCGGACTATGATTCTGGACTATTCTTGGGACAAGGCAGTTTTTCTTCAAATATTGACAGAACTGCCCGATATGAGATCATCAACACTTTTTTTGAGTTTTGTGATACGCTTAGGGTCGGAGAATTAGAGATCACGGAAGAAGGAGCCTACTTCACTCGAATTACGGAACCTTATTCTCCCATCGATACTTTTTACCAGTTTCAGGCTTACAAGATTAGAGAAGAAGCGCATGTAGATCATGAAATCTGCCCTGGGGATACACTGATTATAGATAATATGATGGTTACAGGTCCGACTCAAATTGAAGAGTTTGGGAGTACTGTCCAAGGTTGTGATAGCATCACCACTCATACTATCAGGTGGTCCCGCTCTTCCGTAGATTCTATCTATTATCAGCATTATCTGTGCAGTGGTGATACTCTTTTTGTACTAGATACCTTTTTCACTGAAAGTACAGTTTATCAGGTAAATACAAATGGGGGGACATGTGATACAGCTTATTTTTACCTCGCTCAATTCGGTGAGATGGTGGAAAGGACGGAAACTACCTTCGCTTGTCCAAGAGATACTATAGAACTACTAGGGAATACTATCACAGAGTCTACACTCTTAGTTGATACCCTCGTATCTGAGACAGCTTGTGACACCCTGCTGTTTCACAAAGTAGTTTTTCAGGAACTTGAATTCTTAGTAGAAGATTTGACTTTTTGCTTTGGTGATACTGTCGAAATGAGATATGGAGAGCAATTTAAGGCACTTGATGGCGCCAGAATAGACTCCTTGAACATCGATGCTCCTTTGATTATTGGTGATGAACTAAACCTAGAGACCAAATCTACACTTGCAATCAAAGGGTATGGAGCTACTACTCAAGTTATGGACCTTGGAGGGGTAGCTGAAATATGTCTTACTATTGAGCATTCTTACATGTACGACTTGGAAATCTTTGTCACAGCTCCCAATGGAAGTCGGGTTGTTTTACAAGCTCAGCGATTTATTACTCGTGGACATCATTTAGGTGAACCTATTGGGGGGGAAGTTCCAGGCATAGGGTATCAGTATTGCTGGACCATGGCGGCAAGCCAAACGATGACGGAATTCTCAGACATGGAACCAGATATGCTGACTATTCCAGCCGGCGATTACTTACCTCATGGAAACTTTCAAGCCTTTGAATCCTCTTTAGTTAATGGGACATGGCAACTTTCCATCCAAGATTTATGGGAACACGATAATGGCTTCTTGTTTGATTGGAGTATTCGTTTTTCTGAACCTCCCACGGGGACAATTGTCCAGCAAGGGTGGTTAAACACTGAAAGCGATATATATCAGGATAGTATTTCTCTAGTAGGCCTGCTACCGGCTGGAGATCATCCTTTCGACTATTTCGTGGAAACTGAAGCGGGGTGTTATAGAGATACAACCCTAGTGATTCAAATTATGAATCAACCTAGTGCTCCTGCACAAATTGACACTACCATTTGCGAGCCTGGATTTATTTTCCATCAATGGATAGAATCCTCGGGGAGCTATGCAGTGACTTTCGGCCCGCCTGAGTTTTGTGAAAATCGAATTACCCAACTGCTCGTTACCATCACAGATAGTATTCAGCCAGGTTTGTCTCTAAGTAGGGCATTGGATACCTATACTTTTACAATTGGAAATCTCACGGATGAGCAAGTACTAATTGACTTCGGCGACGGTCAGAGCAGTACAGAAAGAACAACAACTCATGTTTATGATGAGGCTGGGCATTATCAGCCCAAAGTAACGATTTCTAGCCCCTGCGATACAATTACGGTTCTGTTCCAACCAGTAATAGTCCCAGATCGCTATCGGGCAACGGGATATATAGAAACTGGACCCTGGTCCGACAACATTGAAGGAATCTCCGGTGTACAAGTGTTGGTGAATGCTGCAGGGAGTACTTATCCTGATCTGCTGACAGGAGAAGACGGTTCATATCGCTTCATTGATTTTTGGGCCAACAGCAGTTTTGACCTACAGCCGTACAAGAATGATGACCCAGTAAATGGTCTTGATATTTCGGACCTGATTCGGTTATCCCGACACCTAGATGGTTCCACCTCCTTCAGCTTTCCCGAGCAAGTATTAGCCGCTGATCTAGATTGTGATACGATAATTACCAATCAAGACCTTCTAGAGCTTCGTGGGTTTCTGCTGGAACCTGGAAGGGCATTTCCCGACAGCTGCGCCAGTTGGATATTTTGGCCACAAAACTATGCTTTAGCAGATGCCCCTTCTCCCTTCGTGCATCCACTTGATATTGCTATTGACAGTATTCAAGCCGATACATCTGGCTTGGACTTTTATGGTGCCAAACGAGGTGATATCGGAGGAAATGCCGCCGCCAGAGGGTACAGTCCACCTGACTCTCTCTTCCTCCGCCTCAAAAATGGCTTTGTCGCTGCTGATGACTCACTACGACTAGATTTCAGGGCAGAGAATTTTGAGGATTTGGTGGGCTTTCAGATAGAGTTGAAGTATGATACTGCGGCCTTAGCGTTTCAAGAAGTAGTGTATGGGGAGGTGCCTAATCTCAATACAGAGCATTTTGGTTTGTCAAAGGTAGAAGAAGGAACTATTCGAGTTGTTTGGCTAGATATTTTAGGTAACGCTCATAGCCTGGATGATGGAGCCTTGGCCTTTGGCTTAGCCTTCCATGCTAAGACTGATATTGAAAATAGGATGAATCATATTGCTATCGATTCTCGCGACTTATCCGCGGTATCCTTCAATGCGGAATTGGTAGAAGGACCGATGGCTCTGAAGATTGATTTAATTACTGATTTGGATACATCCCATATCCTACCTTTTGAGTTACTGCAAAACATACCTAATCCATTTAAGGAAAGTACGCTTGTTTCTTTTTCCTTACCAAAGGCTTGTCAGGCCAGCTTAACTATTCTAAACCTTGCGGGCCAGCAGGTTTTGCAGATAGATAAACAATACACTATTGGCCAGCATACAGAAAAAATCCATCTGGATGCACCCGGTATTTATTACTACGAACTCAGAACACCTTGGGGAAGACTGAGCAAACGGATGGTCTTGACGCAATAAACACCTTTTTTACTAAACCCTTTAACGCGCACTAAAATGAAAAAAGCATTGCTTTTGTATCCATTGGAAAGCCAACACGCCGATATGCTAAGGCTACAATGGATTTTACCCTTTTTCGCTTGCTTAACGTTCACATTCGCTGGCTTTGGTCAGGTAGAGGTCAATCCTATATCCTTTGATGTATCCTATATAGATTTGATTCAAAGCGATTTTGCAGCCGAAGATATTGTAATTCTAAATGTTAGACCTTTGGTGGATTTTCGGAGTATAGCTACCTTCTCCGGAACCCAGTCTACTCTTGGGATGTCGGAAGGGCTGGCCATTACTACAGGCCGTGCCGAGGAATTGCTGGGGGATCCTTCGGAGAACATGAGCCAAAGGCTTATCGCGGCTTCGGACCCCAACGTAAATAATTTCTATAATCTCAACAGCCGGACAGATATCCAAATCCTAAGGATTTATTTTGTCCCTTTGGGGGATAGTCTGGATTTCAGCTTTATATATGCATCGGAACACTACGACGGTTTAGAATGTAGGCCTGACTATGATCTCGTCGAAGCACATCTTTATGAGCTGGATAGATTAGGCGCAATGGATCCTAAAGGCAATACAATTACGGTTCCCGATAAACCAGGTGTTCCTGTTAACGCCAATACGATTAATGGTGGCGCATTCAGTAGTTTGACAACGCATTGCTTTATTTTGGACCAAGATTGGCGGGATAATGAGCCCTTCTACGCAGGTAGTAATCCATTATTTGCCTTCAATGGATTTACACATGCCTTACCCTCCCAGAAAATCGGCGTCACCCCGCTACAGCGATATCAGTTGGATATCGTCTTGGCAGAGGGGATTTCCTCCGACGATGATTCCGGGCTCTTTCTACAGAAGGGCAGTTTCACTTCCAATAGGCTGGAAGACAAGCCCTACGTAGTAGTAGATCGAGCCGAGGAGATTTGCGATACCCTTGTGGTGGGAAATACGTCGGTCACGGAAACGGGCATCTATTTTATTAAGTTGACGGACGAAGAAGCACCAGTGGATACCTTCGTTAACCTGTCTATCGTTAGGTACCGCCCGAATGCTACGGAATATGTGGCCTTATGTCCTGGTGATTCAATCCAGTTAGCTGATACCGTCCTGTATTCTCCTACCTCATATTCTATCACAACTACGACAGCTAACGGCTGTGATAGTACCACTACTTATGAAGTGTACTTTAACAATAACTATGGTTATACAGAATACGAGGAATATGATTTATGTATAGGAGATACGCTGTTTATTTTGGATACTTTCTTCACAGAATCTGTGCTGTATCTTGATGTACGAGAATCTTTCCAAACTTGTGATAGTGCTTTCTATTACAATGTGCGTTTTTCCGATGTATTGGAAGTGGATGAATTCATTACTGCTTGCCCAGGAGATAGTGTATGGGTGCAAGGTATCCTCTTCCTAGAATCTGGTTCGGTGCGGGATACCCTCATTGGTACGGAGAATTGCGATACCATAAGGACTACCAATGTCCAATTCGAAGAACTTAGTATTGAGTTGAGCGAAGGTTTCACGGGCATTTACTGTGCAGGGACGGACTTTACAATCCGGGAAGGTGATGATTTTACGGTAGAAGAATCACCTCAGGCGCTAAGATTTGTCAGGGGAGAAGGGTACCCTTTACCGGATGGGACTGGCGTATCCTATGAATCTTCGCTTTATGTAGGTGATTTCCTTACTGGAGAGACGGTGGAGGAAGCCGGTGGGCTAGTAGAGATCTGTATAACCATGGAACACAGCTGGCTTTTTGACCTCGATATCTTTTTACAGGCCCCCAATGGATCTCAACTTGTGCTGCAAGAACAAGACTTTATTGTAGATGATGTGTATCTAGGAGAACCGGTTGACGGCGATGAAAATAACCTTATGCCTGGAGTTGGCTATCAATATTGTTGGACTGCTGCCGCTTCTTACACTTGGACCGAATATTATCAGCAGTATAGACCTCAAACGCTACCCGCCGGAGACTATGCCATACCAGACGTATGGTCTAGACTCAATTCATCACGTGTTAATGGAGAATGGCAATTAATTGTAAGAGATTTATGGGCGGTTGATAACGGCTATATCTTTGATTGGTCCATATCTTTTAGCACAACACAAAATACGATAGTAGAACAAGGATGGTTAAATCCTACGGTTGCTCAATATTATGATGATAGTACGCTGGTTGCTAACTTGCCTACTGGCAACTATACTTTTGATTATTATGTAGTTAATCAGAATGGGTGCCGTTCAGAGATATCCATCCCTGTTCAAGTCGGTAATGATGAGTTGCCGGCCGTGATCGATACCGCGATTTGCCAGCCGACGATCATATTAGATACCTTAATTCAGGAAGGGGGAGTATATGAATTGACACTTGGTCCACCAGACTATTGTACGATAAATCAAGTAACGCTCAATGTCGAATGGGTAGATCCACCCGATACCACCTATATTACACAACCTAGCTGTCGAATCGATGAAACAGGGGCAACGACAGATATCTTAGTCAGTGAATTAGGGTGTGATAGTATTATCATAACCACTTTTGATCTGGAATTGGACACACAGTTTCAACAAACTTTTTACTGTGATACCTTGATTGTTGTACCAGATACAACTACAGTGATTAATTATGGAACCGACGGCAATTGCGATATTGTCATTGTAGAGGACATCATTAATCTTCCGTTGGACACCACTTTTATTTTTGAAACAACTTGTCGGCCAGCTGATGTCGGGATGCAGTCACAAGTACTCTTCAACCAGTTTGGTTGCGACAGCCTGATTATCACGCAGACCGACTTGCTGATTGATACCGTTTACACCAATTTGGAGGTTTGTATTGAAAGTGCAGCAGGTGTATTTACCAGTGTACAGACCGGAGAGGACGGCTGTGTTTTTACCTCCATTGAAACAAGAGTATATATCCCATTTGAGTACGCTTGGGAAATTATCCCAGATACCTGTCGATTTGGGCAGGGTAGTGCGGAACTAGTTCCCCTTAATACAGATTTTGTGTACGATTTGACCTGGAGTGGCCCGAGTGAGATTATTAACCCTGATGCCCTGTTCAGTGGTGTATATAATGTGACCATCACAGGCGCGCATCAAGAGACAGGGCATATTTGCTTCACTGTCGAGCAGATCGTAGTAGGTAATATTGAAGACCTACCTGAGCTAGACTTCACCTTTGATGGAGGAGAATTGACCTACTCCTTTGCAGCTACAGCAGCCAATGCAAATGAGTTCTATTGGGACTTCGGAGATTCAACCACTTCGGTAGAATTAAACCCTGTGCATGTTTATAGTGAGCCTGGAACCTACCTCGTCTGCTTAATAGCAATGAACAATTGCAACTCCACCCAAGTATGTGAGATCGTGCAAACACCCAATTGGTATGCTATCGGAGGAGCAGTACAAATTTCTCCCACATTGGCCCCCAGTGCTCCTTTGAATGCCGTCGATTTACAACTTGAATTTGCTGAACAGCAAACGTTCACAACTTCCGACACGGAAGGTACTTATTTGATCCAGGAAAGATGGGAAGGTATTGACTATACGGTATTTCCTTCCAAGGAGGATAATCTGCTGAATGGCCTCGACGTAGCGGACTTGATTCGCTTGTCACAGTATGTGAATGGGACAAGAATACTAGTGCTTCCGGATCAATTGCTAGCGGGAGATATTGATTGTAATGATGAAGTAAGCAGTGGAGATGTGGTTGCCTTGCAGTCTCTATTGTTGGGGGGCACGAATGAATTTGAGCCCGGTTGCTCTAATTGGATTTTTTGGCCGCAAACCCATGTTTTTGATAATCCGGAGATGCCGTTCGATCACCCTAGATCCATTAGCGTGGAAGCACTAAGCCAGGATGTTCTTGATGCCAGCTTTTATGGCCTCAAGCGAGGGGACTTGGGGGGGAATGCCGATGCGGCTAGAGGCGGAGCGCCACCTGATTCATTGTTTTTCAGGTTGAAGAATGGCTTTGTTGGACAAGGCGAGGCGGTACAATTAGACTTTGGAGTAGAGAACTTTGAGAATTTAGTAGGGTTTCAACTAGAATTGAAATATGACACGGCAGCTTTGGTGTACCAGGAAATAGTGCCAGGGGGGATACCGGGCCTCAACGCAGAACACTTTGGTTTGTCGAAAGTGGAGGAAGGCGTGATTCGGGTCATCTGGCTTGATATCTTAGGGAATGATCATGCTTTAGAGGATGGCACACTAGCTTTTGGCTTGAAATTTACTACCAAACAAGAAATTCTTGATCGGGAGGACCATATCGCTATCGACTCAAGAGAATTATCCGCTTCCTCCTTTAACGAAGAATTAACTGAGGGACCAGTGGCCTTAAAAGTTGATGTCCTGACGGCATTGAATCATTCCGTGAGGGAATCTTTTACCTTGTTTCAGAACCAGCCTAATCCCTTTGACCAGGAAACAATCATTCCTTTTTACTTGCCCAATTCCTGCCAGGCTACCTTGGTCATTTACAATGCTGCTGGACAGAAAGTCTGGGAGAAGAGTCAATGGTATTCAAGGGGTAGACAAGAGGAAACGGTCAATATGGATCGACCTGGAGTTTACTATTATTCTCTGATCACTCCCTGGGGAAAACGAACTAAGCATATGATTATCACGAAATAAGCACTATCAACACCTAAACCCTTTTTGCATGTCTAAGATACGAACTTGGAATGGTATATTAGTATTGGTTATCTGCATAGGCGAAGTTTGTCTGGCTTGTCCTGAGCTGGGATTGGATGATGGACTCTGTTTTGAAAAACTAGGGTGTACTCCGGATCTGCAAGACGCAGCAATACCAGATCTAGATTATATTGGTAACAGCCAAGGTTGTTATCAGACGACTGAAGATCAAACCGGCCAATTAATTTCCAATGTGGATCGGGAACAGTATGGCCACGAAACCGGAGGAAGCTTCCAGTTGTTATCGAGGGATACGTTTTTTCTACCGGATACCTTCCTATGCGCTACCAATTTCATCTATGGAAAGATTATCGATAGCACGGGCCTTTACAATATTCATGTTAGGCCTCCTGTGTACCCACAAGAAGCTGTGCTGAATATTTTTATTACTTTATCTGAACCCCATTTTGGTGGCCCAACCTTCTATTTCACTCGTTTTGATTCAGCGTACATAATTTTTAACTTAATAAAGGAATTCCCAATAACTATCAATTTTGGCAATGGTGATAGTAAATATTATGAGGCAGGGGAACTTGAACTCCCATTCCCGCGAGTGGTTTATGGGTATCCCGATCCTGGGGATTATCTAGTGTCATTTACTTTCCATCTTCCATGTGGAGAAGCCTATTCTAGAGCTCCAACCCATACCAGTTATCGGTGGCATAGGGCTGCCGGAAAAGTGCTTAAGTTTCCAGTGGGGGCAGTTCCAGAGGGTATTGAGAATCAAAAGATGAAAAACTCCTTCGGTAGCCGACTATTTTATAGCCGAGAAACTACAACAAATATAGAAGGAGATTACCTGTTTGCAAAGCAGTTCGAGGGAGATACAGCCGTCATCCAGCCAGTTCCGATTCTCCATGATATACAGGACCTAGATGTAGCAGATCTTCTATTGATTGATCGGTATCTTAGCCAGGGGCCCAGCCTCCATGGCCCGCATGAAATATTGGCGGCTGATATCAATGGAGATGAACTAGTAAATGATGCAGATCAAGACTATTTGCTACGCTTGCTGCAAGAGCCAGGCCTTGTCTTCCCAGATACCAGCGGTTCTTGGATTTATTGGCCGCAATCCTACGAATTTCTCGATGTTGAAGCCCCCTTTGGCCATCCATCTAGTATCTCTCTTTCCCCTGTTTATGCCGATACCTTTGGCCTAGATTTCTATGGCATTAAGAGAGGAGATCTTAGCACTTTTCAAACCATCGACACTTCATTTACGGGCCCAGATACGCTCTTCTTTAGATTAGACAATGATCCCCTAAATATCGGTGATACGGTAACAGTCGATTTTCACAGTCGGAATTTTACTGATTTAGTCGGCTTCCAATTCCAATTGGATTTCGATACCAATGCTTTACACTTTCAAGGTGTGGATGTGGGAGCCGTTCCTGGTCTAACCGAAGACAATTTTGGCTTGACCACAGTGGATCAAGGAGAAATTCGAATTACTTGGTTGGATTTCTTAGGGCAGCCTCATAGTTTGGCGGAGGAAGAGATAGCATTTGGCCTGCGATTTGTCGTCGCCGAAGGTATCATTGACAGAGGGGAACATCTGTCGATTAATGAAGATCAACTAGGGGCTAAAGCTTTTGATGCGAACTTATTAGAGGCCCCGGTACGACTCCTTATTGACCCCATTAATTGTGCGGATACTACTTACACAACTGCTATTACTTGTCAAGTGGATGCTCCGAGCGAAACTATCGCTGTTTTTACTGACCCTCTAGGCTGTGATAGTGTGGTTATAACGGCCATTTCTATCCAAGTGGATACTAGCTATCAGCAACGCTATCAGTGTGATCCTACCTTATCGGTTCAGGATACATTCTATAGCAATTCAGTTGTTCAACTGTCAAATGGCTGTGACGAAATTCTGTTGACGGAGACGATATTATTGCCCAGTGACACCACCTACCTCCAGACTTCAAGCTGCAATCCGCAAGATACTGGCCTTGTGTTAACCACCTTGATCAATGCTTTTGGTTGTGATAGTATCCTGATCACTCAAACAAGCCTTGTTTTAGATACAACTTACCTCACCACCTTTGTTTGTGACCAAAGTTTAGTGGGAGAACTCAGTAGCGTCCAAGCGCAGCCCTATGGCTGTCAATTTGTGCAGCTAGAGACACGAATGTATGATTCATTAGATTACCAATGGAATATCATTCCAGACACCTGTCGTTTTGGAGTAGGGAGTGCTCAATTTGTATCTAATAATTCCAACTATTCCTATTCATTCGAATGGGATGGCCCAAGCGCCAATATAGACCCCGCTCAATTATTTTCAGGAGTATATAATGTAACAATAAGTGCCATCTCGATTAGTAATGGCACGAGCTGCCTACATACAGAGCGCATAACCGTTGGAAATATCGGTGATCTGGCAGAGATCAGTTACAATTATGCCAATGACGGGCTTTCCTACACATTTAACGGTAGTGTTGAAAATGCCAATAGCTTTTACTGGGATTTTGGTGACTCAACGACTTCAATGGAATTGAACCCCATGCACACCTATCAAGAGCCGGGTACCTATCTCGTGTGTTTAATAGCAGATAATAACTGCAATACGACCCAAGATTGTCAAGCTGTTCAAACCCCTGCATGGTATAACATCGCTGGAAAACTGGAAACTTCTCCGATGCAAACTGCTGTTGTCCCGATTGTGGCTGATGTAGAATTGGGCTTTGAATCTCAAGGCCTAGATTTAAGTACCGATATGAATGGTGCTTATTTGTTTGGAAATCAATTTGAAGGATTGACTTACTCCCTTACGCCTCGAAAGAAGGAGGGGCCATTGAATGGTTTGGATGTAGCAGATGTCATCCGTCTTTCACAGTACTTAAATGACAATCGGACGCTCGTCTCACCAGATCAAATCTTGGCTGCTGATGTGGATTGCAATGAGGTGTTAGCAATGGAGGATGTATTTACCTTGCAAGCTCTCCTATTGGGAGATATTGACGAGTTCGTAGATGGTTGTTCCAACTGGATATTCTGGCCACAGACCTATAATTTTGCTAACCCAGAGACTCCATTTGGTCATCCTACTTCTATCCAGCTTGAAGACTTGAGCGGCGACATTTCGGATGCCAATTTCTATGGTTTGAAACGTGGGGACTTAGGAGGAAATGCCGATGCAGCCAGAGGAGGAGCCCCTCCTGATTCTCTGTTCTTTCGGCTAAAGAATGGATTCGTGGCTGCATCCGAAACAGTTCAGCTAGACTTTAGACTGGAGAATTTTGAACAAGTGGTTGGGTTCCAAATGGAATTGAAGTATGATACGGCAGCCTTGGAGTTCCAAGAAATAACCTTCGGAGAATTAGAAGCGCTGGACAGTGAACACTTAGGGCTATCCAAAGTAGATGAAGGTATAATTCGTATCGTGTGGCTAGATATCTTGGGCAATGACTATACACTAGCGGATGGATCATTAGCTTTTGGTTTGCGGTTCCAGGCTAAACAAGATATTCAGGATCGGGCGGATCATCTTGCCATTGATTCCCGTGAATTAGCAGCGGTGTTTTTTAATGCGGAACTAGTGGAAGGTCCGGTGGCGCTGAAATTTGACATCATTAACAGTCTCGAGGGACTGGACGATTTACCCTTTACGCTGTTTCAAAATCAGCCTAACCCATTTGATCAGCATACTATTATTCCCTTCGAATTACCGAAGTCTAGTCAAGCCAGCTTGCGTATTTTCAACCAGTTGGGGCAGTTGGTTTGGGAAAAGACGGCGAGATATCCCCGTGGGCGAAGTAGCGAAGCGATCACTTTGTTAGCTCCTGGGCTTTATTACTACAGCCTGGACACAAGCTGGGGCCGAGCGACTAAAAAAATGCTCCTCACTTCACCATAATTCACTCCGCCTCGCTATCTAGTGGCAGAAGATAGCGAGGCGGTTCCGAGCAATTTTCTCTTCCATTTGTCTCCAAAAGGACTGGGCATATACAGTTTGACTAATCAAATTACTTAAGAATCAACTAAGTACCACTATAGTTGTTGTAATCAGTACGATTGACCACCCATTTTTTCTTCGGACTTAATCAGGGACTTTTAGACTAGTTTTTGTTGGTTTTTACTAAACTAGCTGACTACCTTTGCCAGCGCAAATAAAAAAAGACCAATTGGTCTTATCTGTACTAACCAAATAACCACCATAAAAGAATAAAAAGAAAAATATGAAAGAGGTATTTATTGTATCGGCCGTTCGAACTCCTATGGGGAGTTTCGGCGGGATGTTTGCAGGACTATCCGCCACTCAATTGGGTTCAGCTGCCATCACTGGCGCATTGGATAAAGCAGGCGTTGCGGCAACGGCAGTGGATGAAGTGTTTATGGGGAATGTATGTTCCGCAAACCTTGGACAGGCACCGGCGCGCCAAGCGGCCCTGAATTCAGGTATTTTGAATACAGTGCCTTGTACGACCGTAAATAAAGTGTGTTCTTCTGGTATGAAGGCCGTTATGTTTGGCGCACAAAGTATCATGCTTGGTTTGACCGATCTTGTTGTGGCTGGCGGAATGGAAAGTATGTCGAATATACCTTACTACATACCCAAAGCTAGGTTTGGCTATAAGTTTGGAGATGGAGCCTTGATCGATGGACTTAGTAGGGATGGATTGAAAGATGCCTATGATCACAATGCCATGGGGGTTTGCGCTGATGCAACCGCTGAGAAATATAGTATTTCCAGAGAAGAACAAGATCGTTTTGCTGTTCGATCCTATAAATTGGCAGCCGAATCTACCGAAAGTGGGGCCTTTAAGGATGAGATTGTAGCAGTAAGTGTACCGCAAAGAAAGGGAGATCCGATCTCGATCACAGAAGATGAGGAGTATAAGAAAGTGAAGTTTGAAAAAATTCCTGCTTTGCGCCCAGCTTTTACAAAAGGCGGGACTGTAACAGCTGCGAATGCCTCTACGATTAATGATGGTGCTTCAGCTTTGATCTTGGCTAGCGCTGAGAAAGTGAAGGAACTAGGACTAACTCCTATTGCCAAAATCAAGTCTTTTGCTGATGCGGCGCATGAACCGCAATGGTTTACTACTGCTCCCACGAAAGCTGCCCCTGCTGCCCTGAAAAGAGCCGGAATGAATATTGGTGACGTCGACTTCTGGGAAGTAAATGAAGCCTTTGCTGTTGTTCCCCTGGCGTTTAACCAGGAATTAGGCATAGATGAAGATAAAGTCAATGTACTAGGTGGTGGTGTTTCTATCGGGCACCCGCTAGGCTCTTCCGGCTCCCGAATTATTGCCACCTTAGCCAATGTACTACAACAAAAAGATGCTGGCGTAGGCTTGGCAACTTTGTGTAATGGTGGGGGAGGAGCTTCGGCTATTATTATTGAGAAAGTATAATTGATGAGAAAGTATTTTCCCATCCTTTTATTCATAGCCTTTGGGTTCAATTTGTCGGCGCAGACTATTTTTGATATCCAGGTTGATGGAATCTTTTTAGAAAATGAAGAGATTCGATTTCAGAATGATGGGGAAATACATACTTATGAATGTTCACTTGATCTCTTTAAACAAAAAGATTTCAGCCATTTATTAGCCTTGGATTGTTGGAGTAGTAAGGGACGCGCGAAATCTGAAGATAAGATTCCCTTCGGACATATCTTGAAGTTTCAGGAACCCGATTCACTGAGATCATGGCTGTCAAGAAGAATCTTTGGTCATGAAGCAAATGCGGAAGAAGAGTTCGAAAGATCATTTCTAAAAGTGTTTGATAATCATCTAATTGCTCAGTATTATCTCCAAAATAATGATCAGGACACCCCTGATTGGATCTTCGCAGGGGCAGATTTTGTAGACTACGTTTTTCTTAGGATTAATCAAGAATATCTGATAATAGCCTTAGTCAGTGTATTGGATGACTCCGTATATGGCTATATCGTACCAACAATTCAGGGGGGCGTTGCTGTTTGGGAGTCCGAAAAATACTTGAGTGATCAGATTGGGCTTGCAGATACCCTCTCACCGTTATTGACTAATGAGATTCCCTTACGATCCTTTTATCGAGTCAGGAAAGAAGGGAACAAACAAGTTTTATACGATAAGTTGTTTCATGAAAATGTCTTTGACGAAGGCTGTCGAGAGATTCGTTTAGGTACGAATTATTTGATTTGTGAAACAGAAGAAGAAGTAAGAATTTATGATAAGACATTGAAAAATATTGTTGCAGATGACTTATTGGCTGCTTATGATTCTATACAGTCAGTCCAGGTCTTAAAAAACAATCAAATCCAATGGATAGACTATCAAGGCAATGTGCATGACACCTTTCCACAACCTAAATACGCCTTATGTGGTACTATTAGATATACAAACCGAGCGATACTAAAAAGGCAGGGTGCTTATTGGATAAAGACCTCATTTGCTTACCCCGGTGTAGCTCCGGAAAGCGACTCTGTACTAGTTAGCATTTCAGATACTATTCAATCTATTACTTACCTAAATGGGAAAACGAGTCATGATTATGATGAGTATTCATCGCTTAATCAGGTATTCTCTTTTCCCTACAACTTATATCTGATAGAATCAGCAGAACGTACCAATCTAGTTACAATTACTAACAGAAAAGATAGCCTGAAAAGGGCATTGATCATAGAAAGGGATTACAGAACAAGAGACCAAGCCACTAAAGATAGTCTTGATATTCAAATTGCTAGATTAAAGGATGATTTGACTATTAAAGAACATTTTGCCGGAGAATTAGAAGGCTTTGGTTATTATCATCCGATAAAATTCAAAGAAAAAAACCTCTACGGCTACTACCCACAAAATAAGGAGGCAAGATATAAGAGAATTAAAAAATTCATTCTCTTTTTTGCAAAGTTTGAGCTGCCTAATGGACTGAAAGGATGGCTTGATATTTATGGTAATGAATATTTCGAGAGGTAAAATACTTATTTTGGACGCATAAATTACTATGAGCAATGCCGATTCTCCTCCCAAAAACTTGGTCCTTTTTAGGATTAATGCTTCTCTACTATTCCCAGCTCTATGCCCAAATAGAGTTGGCCCCATTTTTTAGTGATCATATGGTTTTGCAGCGAGATCGCCCCATTCGAATTTGGGGAGAGGCTCCTGCTGGAGAACAACTGCGGGTCAGTATGGCTAATCGAGTGACGGTGGTTCGGGCGGATGAAGAGGGGCAATGGATGGCGACGATGGGAGCCGTGGATGTGGGGGGACCGTATACCTTGGAAATTAAAGGCACTTCTGTACGTAAGGAGTTAGAGGACGTGTGGGTCGGAGAAGTTTGGCTATGTTTGGGGCAGAGTAATATGGAATGGCCTTTGGCAAAGACGACGGATAGTGATGTCAGTATTGCCAACGCAAATCTGCCTTTGCTGCGATATTTTAAGGTTACTTCAAGTATGGCCATGCAGCCGCAAGAACACCTCTCCAATGGGGCTTGGCTGGTTTCTTCTCCAGAGACCGCAGGAGCCTTTTCTGGCGTGGCTTTTCATTTCGCAAAAACTAAATTGGACCAGGAAGAAATACCAATTGGCATTATAGAGGCTGCTTGGGGAGCGACGAATATCAAGAGTTGGATGAGCCCAGATGCTTTGCAGCAGCAATCGGACTTAGCGATGATAGTTGCAGAAATGCAGAGTTTGAATTTGGCTGATTTACAAGATAGCTTGCAAACTGCTGAGCAACATTGGCGGGAAAGCTTTGACGAATTTGACCTTGGATTACCATCCCTTTGGCAGAATAGGATGGCTCAGGAAGTGGATTGGCCCTTGATGGAACTCCCACAGCCCTGGGAGAGAGGGGGACCACTGTCTGCGGATGGAGTGGTATGGTTCAAGAAAGACTTCGAGTTGACCGCGGAACAATCAGAACAAGCCCTAGAATTGTCATTGGGGGTGCTTGATGATGAGGAAGAGGTTTTCGTCAACGGAGAGCCATTGGCCCCTGGTAATTTTGATTATCGCGCTTTTCGCAGATATACTATCCCATCCACGCTATTACAGGCTGGAGTAAATACCCTTACCATCCGAATTAGTGATTTTGGTTATGTCGGAGGATTCATTGGGAAAGCTGAGGACCTTCAATTAATGCAAGGAGATTGGCGTTTGTCTTTGGCTGGCCCTTGGAAGTATCAATGGGGAACACCGGATTTGCCAGTTAAGCCTCGACCAATAGGGCCCAATTCTTATCCTGGCCTGGTTTATAATGCTATGATTCACCCCTTAACCCAACTGACAATAGGTGGAGTACTTTGGTATCAAGGGGAGAGTGATCTCAGTGATCCCTTTCATTATCGAAATCTACTATTGAATTTAATTGATGACTACCGCATTCGATGGAAATTGGGCGATTTTCCATTCCTGATTGCTCAATTACCCTATTTTCGCAACCCTTTATCTCAACCAGGGGAAAGTGGCTGGGCTACTTTGCGAGAATCTCAGGCCTTTCCGTTGCAACGCCGGAGAATTGGCCTGATTCCCCTGATCGATCAAGGCTCTACAACAGATATTCATCCAAAAAACAAAGCAGTAGTGGGGCAAAGATTTGCCTTGGTTGAGCATCTCTTGCAGGATAAGAACCCGCTTAGTTTTGGAGCTGCCAGAGTGGATGAAGTAAGGCTTGCGGACAGTCTTCTGGTTTTGCATTTTAAGGATGTTGGAGAAGGACTTCATTCTGACACCCCTGATCATCTCAATGGATTTGCAGTGGCTGGCGAGGATGGTAAATATTACTGGGCTAAAGCCGTTTTGACATCAGCATTTACGATAGAAGTTTCCAGTTCTCTTGTTCCTCATCCCAAATTTGTACGCTATGCCTGGGCAGACAACCCTGGGCCCCTACATTTATTCGATAGTCACATATTACCGGTTCCCCCTTTTCGAACGGATAAATTGAAAGTTCCATGGGAATAGCTCTGGATATCCAAAAGCCCTTAGAATAATGAGGCCAGCTTTTGGAACTAGCCTCATTATTGGATAACATCGATTTTACCTATTCCGAACAAAGAATTGTGCCCTCCGCATCAAGTACCACTTCATGATCATCCTGATCTGTTTCTACTTCCACACTATATTGAATTGATCCATCGGACATTGTCCATTGGTAAATATCATCTTCTTCCAAAGAATATCCTGGATAGGAAGCCGCCAGACTATCTAGAATTACTTGAGGGAGATCCTCTTCCGTAATTTCTGTGGCGACAAATAAATACTCCCACTCCAGAGAAAAATAAACAGACACCTCATCACCGCTTTCTCCTTCCAACTCGATTTCAATTGCAGTTTCATCTCCACACAAATCTTCCAACTCTATATCCTCAATACTTAGCATTGGAAATAAGGAGCCTAAGTATTGTAGAACGGAATCCGGTAAATCTTCTAGGGAAGGTCCATCATCGTCATCTCCATCATCGTCATCTCCATCATCGTCATTGTCATCTCCGTCATCGTCATCTCCAAGGTCAATCTCTTGGCAAACAAAATCCCCAATCTGGTCAAAGAAGAGATGGAGATCATTATTCAGATCAATCTCAAAGAACTGTTCTCCAAATTCAATGATCACCTGGGCTGAATCTATATTGATGCCTGGGAAATTATTGTTGACGTAGTCTAAGATGCCTTGTAGAAGGCTATCTATAGCCACACTTCCTTCCATGCTTTCATCTCCACTGCTGAGTACAATTCCAGTTTCATCAAAAAGAATCTCCATCCCATTCGCGAGTCTAATGCCAAACAGTTCTTGTCCTGCATCAAAGAAAATTGTAGCATCTTCAATTTCGATATTGGGGAATTCCCCGTTTAGGTAATCTAGGATAGCTTGTGGTAAACTGTCTAACGCAATATCTTCTCCCTCCTCACAGGGAGAAATGTCAATGTGAATTGGTGGATCATCACCCTGGGCCCCATTGTCAAGTGTGACATCTATGAGTTCACAACTACTTGTGATCATTGTTAGGCCAGCAAAAATCCAAAACATTAATTTTTTCATGCACATTTGATTTAAGATAATTCTGTATTTGGTTCGTGTTTTAGTCTACATAATTCATAGCTTGCCCAGGCCTTACTGCTTAGTGCAGTAAGGGGAACTGGGCGGCTTGCTTGAGCGAAATCCTGGTCGTATTGATCTTTTGGATAAGGCTAAACCTTTTGTAGGAAGGTTTAGTTTGTTAAGATTATTTTAGTGGTAAAATGAGCTTGAGTGGTTCGCCCGATGATGAGGTAGGTCCCAGGAATGGCTCGCGACATTTCTACCGCAAATTGACCGGGACCTGTTGGATGTACGGTGATAGGGATGCTCTGCCCTAAGAGATTAAATACTTGGATGTTTTCAATTGGTTCATCTGCGCTCACGATAAAATGTCCGTTGCTAGGATTCGGGTATACCAGTACTGGCGTCGATTGGTTTGCAAGTGATTCGTCGTTATTAGCAAGGATCAATAAATCCTCGGACAACACAAAGCTGATGGTATCGGGGACTATAGCAATTTTAGAAATTTCAGAATTAAGAAGGGTAATGCTATCTATTTGAATATTGAAGGTGTCTTGAATCAAACCTACAATGATATCTTCCATTACAATGGAAAATTCACCGATTCGACCTAGTCCTGCTCGACTTTGATTGGGATCAATCAAGGTGATGGCCAGTTCTGCTCGATTCATATCATCATCTTCTTCAAATAGGACAGCTGAGTTTTCTTCAGCTGGACCATCGATCCAGCTATCTTCTGTAAGTGCAAATTCTAAGTCAAGGTTTTCAAGAATCGTAGTATTGTAACTCATCTGTAAGGCCATGCCATAGAAATCCTGTACCTCGAACTGCTCATTGCCTAACAGGAGACCAATTTTTAGAATGAGATCTCCGTCATCAGAACTTACACTAGGTGAGAAGGTGATAGGTATGTTTGCACCCGGAACTCCATTTTTAAAATCTGTTTCTCCAGACCCAGGATGCACTTCGCCGAAGTTTTCGAGGATGGCATCCTCAAAGTCAGTATCATCTACAACACCATCCCCATTGCAGTCGGCAAAGGCATAGTTGACGCCATTGGGGAAGAAATCGCCCCAAGCTTCAATGATAGGTTGTGCCTCCCAATTGGTACTTTCCTCTGCCCGTGCTGGGCCGGTTGAGCCATAAACAGATCCTAAGTACAACAAGTCAGCTCCATTCACGATGCCGTTGTTATTAACATCCCCCGGCCACACCTGGGCATTCACTTGCCCAAGGAGTATTATGAAAGTCAGACTGAAGAGAAAGTTTCGAATGAATTTGATCACCATTTCGTAGCAATATTTCGTGCTATTAACGCTCCAAAAGTACGCTTGTTGTATGTCTAGCGCAATTACATTTTTTTAGATTTGTCGAGTACAAAATGTTGTATTAAGGAGTGACAGTTTCTCTGTTTTGCGATAATTAATTGATAATAAGAATTAATTACTTGTTTACATAGTAATAAAAAATATATGAATGAGGTGTTTTGTCGACAATTGGAATACTCTTCTTGAATGAATTACGTTTAAATATGGAATGGAACAGGCTTAACTATGCAGAACACAAAATTGATAACTATACTTTCCACCTTTAATGCAAGAGAAATCAAAGCCTTCCAATCTTTTGTACGATCTCCTTATTATAATCAAAATGATCGATTGATTAAATTGTTGTCTCTCATTGTTCCTGGCCCGGTGTGGGAGCCTTCGACTATTCTGAATAAGCAATCACTGCACCTAAAACTATTCCCTTCCCTCAGCTTTGAAGACAAAAGAATGCGTTATCTTTTTACAGATCTTTGTCGGTTGGCAGAACGCTTCTTGTTGGAACAGGAATATCAAGCCAATACTTTACAGCAGCGATTGGACTTGGCTCGTATTTGTAATGATCGCAAACTCCCCAAACTGTACCGGCAGACGATTCAAAAACTTGAAGCCTATTTTGAACAGCAGCCCGCCCACGATCTTGACTATTTTGAAAAGCACTTGGAATTTGCCCTGATAAAGGACACTCATTTTCAGCAACAACGAATCCGGAAGTTTGACGAGAATCTTCAATGGGTTGCTGATGATTTGGACCGTTATTACTATTTACAAAAACTACGACACGCCTGCGTGATGCTGGATCGACAGGCCATTGTTACCGCCAATTATGATTTAGCTATCTCAAAGAATTGGCTCAATCACCTTGTGAGTCACTCTTTTTTTAATGAGCCGCTGATACAACTCTATTACACGATTCTGATGTCTTCTCTGGAAGCAGATGAAGTTCAGCATTTTCAAGACCTCAAAGAAATCTTGGTCACTACCTCCAATCAGATTAATAATAAGGACTTAGCTGATATTTATCGTTTTGCGATCAACTACTGCGCCCGCAAAATTCGCAATGGAAGAAACGAATACTTGGAGGAAGCATTGGGCTTGTACATCAGAGGGATTGAATCGGCGGTATTTTTGGAGGATGAGTATTTATCACCCTGGACCTTTACCAATGTCGTCAAGTTAGCGCTGCGCCTACAACGCTTTGAATGGATCGCGGAATTTATTCCTAAATATGCTCCCAGTCTACCCCCAGACTTTCAAGAAAATGTGCTGCATTATAACTATGCTGAACTCTATTTTTATACCAAGGACTATGATAGAGCACTTACCCATTTGAATCAGGTAGCCTTTGATGACTTAAACTACTCCCTCGGCGCGAGGGTAATGTTAGCTAAAATCTACCAGGAAAGAGGAGAGGAAAATGCCTTGCTCTCATTGCTCGCGGCTTTTAGCGTTTTTCTTAAGCGAAACCGCCATATTTCCGCAAATATCAAGCACACTTACCTGAATTTCTGTGATTTACTTTTTCAACTCATCCGCCGAAGTCCAAAAAAAATACAAGGCATACGGAATAGGATAGAGGAAACAAACCTGCTTACAGATCGAGGCTGGCTCCTTGCCCTCTGCACGCAAATCGAGAAAGATCTTGCCCTTTCATCCGCTTAGCCCAAAGTTTAACATATGAAGCGCCAGTCACATATATGATGAAGCGCTATATAGCGTTATATTTATGAAGCTTTTTAAGCTGTACGATACCTATTATCTATCTGAACAACGCTAGTCCCTATGAAATCCCTTCTCTACACACTCACATTCCTATTGTGTTATCTTTTTTCCTATGGTCAAAATTCGCCCAAAATCCTGTTCATCCGTGGAGGAGATGGAACGGGTGGTTTTTTGGAAGGAGGATTTGATCACCATCTCTGCAACATTGATGACTATGATACTTGGGCCGGAAATCATGGCTGGGGGTCACTAGCTGATGCCTTGCGTGATCAGGGTTATTCGCTGACGCAAATTGAAGAAGGGCCAATAGAGAATAGCGGCCCGGTAGATCTTTTGTCAATCAATTTGCACGATTATGCTGTAGTTGTCATGGGCTCTAATAATGTTAGCTATCCTACGGCCATGGTCGATGCTTTCGAAGCCTATATTAAAGGAGGTGGGGCGGCCTTATTTATTAGCGATGCCAATTTTGGTCTGGATTGGGATCGGGCACCAAGTTCTGATCAATCTTTCTTGGACCGATTTGGTTGGGTGATGAATCAGGATCAGGGCACCTATACGGTTGAAACCCCCGATTTTGCTATTCCGGATCACCCCATCTTGGATAATGTGTCAGCCTTTAAAGGGGAAGGGGTCTCTCCGATTACGGTTGCCAATTATAACGTACCTGATGTTACTACTACTATCCTGGTGCCCGTTCCTGCTGGCCAACAGGTAAAGCGCAATGAAGGGCCGGGAACTGGGGCTTCTACTCCTGCTACAGATGATGATGCCGTGCTAGTGGTCGCCACAGTCGGCGCTGGTCGAATTGCCGGACATTTCGACCGAAACACCTTCTTCAACATTAACGGAGCAGGGACAGATATTACAGAACATGATAATCAGCAGTATGCCATAAACCTCTTCAAGTGGTTGGTTGGCTCTCCGATTACATCCTTTGGCACTCCGCCAGCTGGATCGGGCAAAGCCTTTGACTTTTCCTACCATTGGAAAGAAGGTAAGGTCCGGATCAAAACCTCTCTCCGTCACTTTCGAGGAGTGATCTTAGATACCTCGGGGAGAATCCTGCAACACTTCAATGATCAACGAGAAGTAGAGGTTGGGCAATTGGCAAAGGGATTTTACATTCTCAATGTGAACAATTGCGTCACCTATTCCTTTGTGGTACCCTAACGATGCGGTAAGAGAAGGCGCGGGAGATATCCGAAGTCATTTTTGGGCAAGAGAAAACTTCGGATATCTCGCCCTAGGTGCTACTCCCCTGATTCTTTCCCCATCTCTAACTCTAAAATACCACCTTCTTGCACTTGACTATGCCGTAGCGAAAAACCTTCCAGCTGACTGCCATCCCACTTTGCCGTTTTGATATAGGGAGCATTAGTTGTATTTCCTCTAGTTTGAATTATCAATGTTTTCCCACTCGTGTAATCTGGATGCAGTTGGATTTTAATTTCATCAAAAATAGGACTGCCGAGTTCGTAAATGGGGTCAGCTTCAGTACCACCGGTCATTTGAAACAAGCCGATTTTTAGCAGTACAGCTAATGCTCCCATTAGGCCTTGATCTTCATCTCCTTTATAACCCGTCTCTGGGTGTAGACCAGAATAGACCTTTTGAGCAATTTCTCTAGACCAGTATTGGGTAAGATCTGGCCGCCCCAACCGATTAAAAATAAAGGCCGTCTGAATAGAGGGTTGATTCCCGTAGTTGATGGGTATTCTGGAGTACTCCGGGTGGTTTTCCCTTTCATGCCTATCTCCAGCGGTATAATTGATTTTCTGAGCGGTTTTAAATTGAGTCTGTAGCTTTTCAATGGCCGCCTCTGGCCCACCCATTAACTCGGCCAATCCATTTAAGTCATGTGGCACAAACCAAGTGGATTGAGCCGAATTAGACTCATTGAAGCCCGTATTAATGGTGTAAGGGTCAAAAGGCGTTTGCCATTTTCCTTCGATATCCATGGGCCGCATCCAGCCACTTTCTTCATCATAGCTATTGCGATAACGCTTCGCTCTTTCGAAAAAGTAATTAGCATCTGACTCCTTGCCAAGGATTTCTGCCAGTTGGGCTAAGGTCCAATCCTGATAAGCATATTCCATGGTCAAACTCGGTCCATCTTGGTGGAACCCGAATTTACCTTCCGGGATAGGATAGGGGACATAGCCTTTGTCGATATAATGCACGAGTCCCCCACCTAAGGTTGTTTTATGCTCGTATCCCGCTCGCCCCATCGTGCCGCCAGGCATATGATTCTTTTTCATGCCTTCATAGGCCATATCTACATCAAAGCCTCTAATTCCTTTCTGATAAGCACTTACGATGAAAGGCGTTGAAGAAGCCCCCGTCATTACATGCGTATAGTTGCCACCTGAAGGCCCCCTGGGAATATATCCGCCATCCTGGTAATAAATGAGCAAACTGTTGACGAACTCCTCGTAAATTTCCGGATAGACCAAGCCCCAAAGTGTGTTCAGCGTCCATTGGGCACCCCAAAATGAATCGGAATTATAGTGGTTGAATTTTGGTCGACCTTGATCATCTAAAGGGAGTTGCCCAACACGGAATTGCTCGTCCGTATTATCTGGGTAGGCGCCATTGACATCGCTAATGATTCTTCTACCTTGCAAAGCATGCCAAAGGTCGGTATAAAAACGCCTTCTATCTTCTAGCCTGGCTCCACTTACCTCTATTCGAGACAACAGTTCTTCCCACTCCCTTTTTGAATCTTTTACTATACCATCAAAATTCCATCCTGGGAGTTCTTGCTCCATATTCATTTGAGCATGCGCTACGGAAGTGTAAGAAATACCTGCTTTCATTAAAACATCCGCTTTTTCATCGGCCAGCTTGATCAGAAATTTTCCATCCATTCCCGCTACCACTGTTTCAACATCTTGATCTAAAACGATACTGAAATAGACGGTGAAATCTCGAGGACGACGGCGAGTGGGGGCATTAGTAACAGATCCTACCAATGTGCGTTTATCGCGCTGTTCAAGCCTCCCGTCTTTGAGATCACTGGGCCCCATTCTACCTCCCAAATTGAAAATTATGCCCTTGTGATCTGCTACAGGATAGGTATATTGATGAAAACCCACCCTGGTGGTACTAGTCAATTCTACTTCAATGTCATAGCGATCCAAATGCACCTGATGCCTGCCTGGACTAGCCGCTTCTTTTTCATGACTAAATGGAGAATAGTAGTCCTGTAAAATAGCTTGTTCCTCTCCTGCTATGAAATGGACGGGCATTACTGAAAGCCCAGCCATCTGCCAGGCATGAATGTGACTAAAACCCTTAATGGTATCTGTGTTATAGCGATAACCACTTCCCCAGGCTCCATCCAATTCCGTATCAGGACTCAGATTGACCATCCCAAAAGGACGGCAGGCTGAGGAAAAGAAGAACCAACGAGAATTTGCCGCATCAAGAAAGGGATAGACAAGTTCAACCTTCGATTCAACCGTCAGCTTTTCCGGTACGGTTTGCGGTTGACAAGAGAGAAAGATGCAAAAGGACAGCATAATAGCCACCTTGCTTATGGAAAGATGCTTAATCATGATCAGTAAGACTTGTTTTTGTTTTCGTTTTGCTAATGCGTTATCACAGCAATGATAATGTTCTGCCACTTTGACAAATTTGACAGTCTTAAGATGAAACGAAAAGCAACACTGAGAATCTCCATTGTGGAAACGTTGAATTTCATTTTTGGATGGTGCCAGACTGCATATTTATTAAGGAAGCATTATCTAAAAGTATTCATTTTTCAATTTAATTCCAACGATGCGACATAAGAGCAAGTAATTGCTCGATGCAGTCAAGTTAATCTCAAAAGGCCAGGGTAATTTGGACGCAGCTGAAATGTTGTATCGCAGAGCCGTCACTTTTTAAACCCATAATACCTGATAAATGAAAACTTTTGTCCAGATTTTTTTAATCGGATTTGCCGTGCTTTTAGCAGCTGCATGTAAAAAGGAGGGAATTAAGCCCGGCGGAAACAAACCAGAAAACCCAGGTCAAGTTCCTACCGAAGAACAATTGCGTAACCAAATTGACCAGGCATTCCCTTTTACGCCCAACCAGCTCTTAGATGGGATCTATCGTTGTGGAAGACTTAATTCACAACTGGTTTGGTATTTTGTCTTAAAGCAGGATGGCAAGATGCAAGTCCTTTTCACTACGGATACTCATCAGGATTTTGTCTTTGATGGAAATTACTCCTATGAAAATGACCGCCTGAAGCTGCAAATGCCGGCAGGTCCGACACAGCCTTTTCCCAATGGTTTGGAGGAGGAAAGTACCATAATCATGCCCCAATTTGGTACGGTAGCTGCATTTGCCACGGATAATATGATCTGCTTTTGTGATGGTCACAACCTTAATGCGCAGCAACCACCCAAGGTCCAGGCCAACTATGATTGCCCGATCATCAATGTTCAAGCGGCAACAGAGGAGGACAATGCCATCGAATTCGTACATACGGAAATCCCTTTCAAGATACCGGTTACAGGCTCCATTTTTAGACAGCAAGATATCTATGTCAGTGGGGCAATAAATCCGTCTATTACCAGAGCTTTTGGTATTTACAGGCAGGTGGGAAATAAATTCTTTGCTAGCTTTCGTGTGGCTAGTGATTTCATTGATTTTGCTGGGGATAAGTTACCTATACCTCTTGCAATAGTTCCGCCTTTCACGGATTATAATCTTATTAGCGGTGAATTTCGAAATAATGGACAAGAAATCATAGTGGACCAATTACAGCCTGATGAAGGGGCTTGTAACCTCAGGTAGGTACCAAAAGAAAAGCGGCAATTCTCCTCAGAGGATTGCCGCTTTCACCCGAAACAAAGTCCGAATTTAGAATCCGTAGGAGATACCTAACGTACTAAATGACTGTGTTCCGTCAAATTCAAATTCTGCTTGGCGGATACCAAAGTTTAGACCTACACCAATTCCCTTCCATACATTGAAGGAAACCGTATTGATCCAAGTATATTCAAATAAAGGAGCTTCGTCCGAGCCTTCTTCGGGCTGAGTATAGGGAATGAAGGTGCCAAAATTAGTAGACCAGTTCACACCCCCTTTGAAACTCTTATTGTAAGTGATTTTAATTTTAGAACCTAAGCCACCGGTAGTCTCAATCGGGCTGTCCGCAGAAGGGAAAGCGATGTGGTACGTTAACGGATGAACCACAGCAACAAAGTTAGGGAGTTGGTGAGGGGTATAGGTAGCACCCGCACCGAAATCCAGCGACCCTGGTTCCAAGAAATTGAAAACGGAAGAGTTAAAATCTGCCAAAGCCGAGATGGCAAAATCCTGATTAAGGCGGAGACCATACAAAGACCCAATCGTTAGTACATCTGTGGTCCGATTTTCCAAAAAGCTTTGCTTCTCCGTATCATCGTCGGTGTCGACATCTAGACTTTGCCAACCTGTATTAGAGATAAATGTATTTCTCCAAAAACTTTTTTCCTTGATGATATTGGCATAAGCATTCAAACCTATGGATAGGTTGGAGAATGATGAATTGGGATTGGCATTACTTTGCCAGTTGTTGGAGCTTCCGAAATTCAATCCGATTACGCCATCAAAGCCAGTTTGCCAGCCAGAAAGAATTTCTATCTGTCCGTCCAATTTGGCGATTTCAGCTGCGAAAGAGTCAACTTTAGCTTGCTCAGCAGCCTGCCCAGCGGCTAATTCCGCTTTCTGAGCTTTTAGTTCTTCTAAGGTTTGTGCGTGAGAGAGAATAGATACAAAGCACAACAGCAATCCTAAACTAAGTTTTCGTAACATTGGATGTTCCATTTTTCTAGTGAACATTTTTTTGAAATTTGTCAACGGTTCTTTTGACGCGAAGTTTTTCAGAAAGTAACTGATTTCGCGGCATCAAAATTAATGCTTTTTACCGGCAAAGGTAATTTGTTGATCACTAAGGTGTTAGCCCAGCACCATGAAGGGGCGAAATGCCGCCAATTAGCAAAAAAGCTGGTAGATAGCCGGCTAATCGTTAGTTAACCTCAACGCTTGATTTTTCTGACGACCAAATCCCTGGATCAGAATGCGGTCTTTTTGTATGCTGATGATTGAGTAGGAGGTTTGATCCTCGGTATCCACCATGCCCTTAAAAGTTAGGTAGTGGATACCTGCTTTTTCTCCATAAGCACCGGCGTGATTGTGGCCATTGAAATAAGCTTGCACACAACTATAGGACTCCAGTACTTCCTGGACTTTTGTATCGTTCCATAGGTTGTGGGGATTAATGGGATAGGCCGGAAAGTGACAAAATAGAATCACCTTTTCCGCTTTGCGTTCCGCTCTTCGGAGTTGTTTGTGCAGCCATTTTATTTGTTTAGCACTTAATCCTCCGTTCCAAGTTTTGGCATTCTCCTTACCTGCTGCTTTTACCTGAGCCAATAAGGCTTCGGCTTCTTGTTTCTTCTTATTTCCAAAACTCGCAAAAGTGCTGAGATCATTGCCATCTAAAGCGATAAAACGCCAGCCTTGGATACTGAAACTATAGTATCGTTTTTTCAACCCCATGCGTTTTGGAACCTGCTTCTTCAAGGATTCAGCTACGGAAAAGTCGTGATTACCCAGCACTTGTCTCAATGGAGTATTGAGCTGATCCATGATCGGCTGTAACGTATCAAAACTTGCGAAATCTTTGTCAATGTAATCTCCTAAATGGACGACGAAGGATAAATCATGTTTATTGAATTCGGTTACGCAGGCCTTCAACTTGGCAGGAGAGTTGCGATAGAACCGCTGAGAGGTTGATGGGCAATCACAGTATTGACAATCTGCAATCACACCGAAGGTGAGTAATTCTGCTGGAGATTGAGCCGATAAATAGGATATGGGAAATAAGAAATACACTAGGAAGAGACGATACATGGTATTGCGCTTTTGAATGTTACGACTCAAACATATAAAAAAGCAGACTCCTATCGGAAGTCTGCTCCTAAATTTTACTACTAAATGAGCGTGCTGAGGATGCTTTATTAAAACGCAGAAAGCTCCCTATGACTCAAATGAGGGATCCAGCACGTGGTCAATATTAAACATAGCTATAAGTCGTTTTTTTGGCAGCTAAACAAAGGGGAGAGAGGTACTAGATAGTCTCGAATTCAAAAGAAACACTATATGACTCGGGCAGAATCGGAACCAATACCCAATGCCAACGCGTTTCAAAGGGTTCGCATCCTCCACACTCACTTACTCGAACGGAGAAGATATATTTTTCTTCATTCTCCCTGATCTGTACATTTCTGGAATAGAAACGTTCACAACCGGAAGCGCCACCGAATTGCCCTAGCAAGGTATATTTCGAAAAATCAATAGCAGGTATTTCCCCTTCACAAGGCCGGTTTACAAAAAGTGACTGTAGTTCTTCGTCACTGCGAATAATTTGTTGATTGGCCCCGCCAATAAAGCAATCAAGCGAAAGGATCTGTTCGATGCTACCAAGTGTTACATCTTGCTCCAATCCACATAAATTGACCTTATGACAGGAAAAGATCAGGCTTAGAAATAAGACCAGTGATAATGTTACAATTGTTTTCATTCTCGTAGTTGTTTTGAAGAGTTAGACGGTTCTCTCTTAGATCGGGGTTGGGTACGAAGAGGTGATTTTGGCATTTTGATCTACTTATTTTGCCATTCAATTTCAGGATACTGCCACTCAAAGGTAAAGTTCAGCGGGGGCTTGATACTGACGATAGTTTTGTGGAAAAAAAATATGAAGACCACAAAAATTTTCTCTGTTAGTTTAGCGTGCCTGTTAGCCTTGAGTGCTAAGGCCGGAACGGCCATTCAACCAGATCCGGCTAAAGGGAAGTATTTTCAAGTAGTGATGATTTGGGTAAAGGACCCCGCCAAATTCCAGGACTACGGGCAGAAGGTCGGTCCAATCGTGGCTAAGTACGGCGGCAATGCTGAGCGAATTATTTCTCCAGTGGAATCCTTTTACGGGGGTACCACTGCCAAGGAGTATGAGGCTCCTCACATGGTAAATATCGTCTACTATGATGATAAGGAAGCTTATGAAGCCTTTGAGAAAGATCCTGAATTTCTCAAAATCAAACACTTGCGGTCAGAATCAATTGAGATGGCTGGTATTGGCGGCACTGTAGTGGACGGCGAACTAAATCTAAGGGAGGTAGCGGCCCGTCTGTATATGATTGAGTTTGCTTACTTCAGCGACGAAGACGGTAAGAAATACCAGAAGTACGAAAAAAAGACGCAGGCTTTTAGCCAGCGTTCTGGTTTGCATAAGGAACGAATATTGAAACCGGATACTAAGTTTGGAAATATTGATTTGCCCGACTTAGTCAGTATCAAGTTCCTGGACCAAGCGAGTCAGAAAGAGCAGATGGAGAGTGATAAAGATCATCCAAAGGTTGAAAAGCTGTACGGTGAGGCCATCCGAGATTTAATCTGGATTGAAGGGAAAGCGGCTTTCGTAAACTTGAAATAGTTTACAGGCGCGATCTCAACATTCTCGGTGAGATGGGGCGATAGAGTCGGCGAGGTGTCAGCGCACCAGTAAATTGCTCCATCTCTTTCGCCCCCTATATTTTGTTGAACTATCTTAGTATCAATAAGATTCCTTTATACAACTTTATGGATTATGTCTTTAAGAAAAAAGATTAGCTGGTGGGTGGCTGCGATCATCGGACTCGGTATGCCATTGTATTATAAGGCCAAATTCTTATTGTTAGGGCAAATCAGTTTGGATCAAATATTAAACTGGACACTTCCATTGGAATTTGCCTTTGGGATTCTATTGGCTTTGGTTATCATTATGGCCCATGACTCCCTTGTGAACCATCTGCGGACTCGTCTTTCCAATGAACAGACTGGACTTCGACGATTTCTTTATCAATATTTGATATCTAGTGCGCTGGCCATCTTAACCGCTGTCCTTTTTTCCATCCTATTTTGGGATTATATAATGGGAATGCCGATTACCAAGGAGTACATCTTTGATTACGCGATTTTAGGCTTATTAATCCCGGTATTACTAAATGGTGTGACTGAGTCGCTTTATTTCTACGGTCAATGGGAAAAAGAAAACTCGGAGAAAATCGAGTTGGAAAAAGAAAACATCCGAACCCGCTACGAATTACTTCAGAACCAGTTGAACCCTCATTTCCTATTCAATTGTTTTAATACGCTCAATGTACTGATCGTGGAAAGTCGAAAAGCAGCAGCGGATTTTCTACAGCACCTCTCTCAAGTCTATCGATATGTGTTGGAGATCAAGGAACAAGAATTAGTGAGCCTTAAAACGGAACTCCAATCACTTTTGTCCTTTGATCGTTTGATGCGTTTTCGTTTCGGTGATACTTATCGACTACATTTGGATGTCAATTCTGATCAAGAGCAACTATACCTTGCTCCATTGACCTTGCAGATGCTGTTAGAAAATGCATTGAAACACAATCACTTTTCTAAGGAATCACCCCTGGATATTAGAGTTAGTTTGAGCAAAGATCGTTTGTTGTTTAGCAATGATTTGCGGAAAAAAACCAAGGTGCAAGGAACGGGTACAGGCCTGCGAAACCTACAACAACGCTATGCCTATCTAAGTACTGCAGATTTAGTATTGGAAGCAACAGGGCAATTTTTTCATGTCAGTGTTCCTTTAATTCAAGTAGAGGCCTTATGAAATACATTATTATTGAGGATGAAGAGCCAGCAGTAAGAGGCCTGCGAAATTTAGTACAGCGAGCTAGGCCTGATGCCCTTTGCCAAGCTAGTTTCCCCTCGATCAAAAAAGCAGTGGAATGGTTGAAAAGCAAACCCACGCCAGATCTCATTTTTTTAGATATACATCTGAAAGACGGCAGTGGTTTTGAGCTCTTTGAGAAAGTGGAGATTCAATCACCAGTTATCTTTTGTACGGCTTATGACGAGTACCTGATGGAAGCTTTTAAGACCAATGGCATTGACTATCTCTTGAAGCCGCTGGACTATGATAGACTTCAACAAAGCCTGGAGAAGTTCGATGCCCTACAGTTGCACTTTAGTAAAAAAGGTGATTCGACTGTTCATCACCTAATACAGCAAATACAAGAAAGAGCTTTGGGGCCTCAACGGTTTTTAGTGAAAATGGGTAAGAAATTCTACTCCATTGAAACTTCTGAAATAGCCTACTTCTTCACTAAGCATACCATTGTCTACTTGATGACCGAACAAGGCAAGAAATATCAGGTAGATCAATCCCTGGATCGTCTCGAAGAAAGTCTTTCTAAAACTCAATTCTTTCGAATTAATCGCCAATATCTAGTTGCCTGGAAGAGTGTTCGAAGTTTTGAAAGTGATTATGGATCCTTTCCTGTCCAGTTAGAACCCCCTCCTCAACACCCCATTACCATTAGTCGTCATCGCATCGATAATTTTAAACATTGGTGGGGAGGTTGAGAAGAGGAAACAGAACCCTGTTTAGTTCCAACTAGGGTTGATTTCTAATTCCAGAACCTTTGCCAGAAACTGCAATTCCTGGCTATAGGTTTCACGCCTCTGCTCGTTCGTCACTCCGAATCCGTGCCCACCTCCCCATACAATCTTCAAGAGCGTAGGCGCCATACTCGATTGTTGATGAGCTTGCATAGCTGCTACAAACTTGTAGCCATGTTGAGGGGGGGTGGTCATATCCTTTTCACCTACCGTTATCATCATAGGAGGATAGAGCGTATTGGACTTGATATTGTGATAGGGAGACCATTTGTATAGGACCTTAAATTCCTCTTCAATTGCAGGCGAGCCATAGCCCCGTGTCCAGCCTTTGAAAGGAGTGAACTCGGTGTATCGCAATAGATCCAAAGAGGGAATGCCAACCATAGCAGCTCCAAATAGGGCAGGACGTTGTTGCACAGCCGCCGCCGCTAAGGACCCGCTGGCACTCCACCCATTCGCTACTACTCTGCCTGGCTGTGTATAGCCTTCTTCTACTAAGAATTCAGCCGCCGCGATATAGTCATCAATAGCATTTTGTCGATTCATTCGAATGCCTGCCTCTTTCCAAGCCTCTCCAAACTCTCCACCCCCTCGGACGCCCGGCAGCACATAGATGCCACCCATATCCAACCAAGTTAAAAGGTGTGGCTGATACCAAGGTACCGCAACCCATCCGCCAAAGCCATAGGCATACATGTACACTGGATTTCCTTCACCGATCCTAAGGCCCTTTTTGTGAACAATATAGATGGGAACTTTAGTACCATCTGAACTTTCATAGTAGGTATTTCGCGTGATGTATTCCGACTTGTCAATTGGCAATTTTCTCTCAAAAAAATCCTTTGTATTTCCAGTTTTTAGGTCGATCCGATATACCGTCGAAGGATCTAAGAAGGTGTTTAGGCTATACCACGCTTCTTGCCCAGTAGCAATACCTTGTAAGCCAGACCCAATCCAACCCGTTTCCAGCTCATTATGATGTAGTAGTTTCCCCGTTTTGGTATAGGTTCGGATTTCCTGTTGAGTGCCCTCCCGATATAGTAAGACAAACCTCCCATCGATGAAATTCATGGCATTTCCACCTGCCGTGCTACCGCCCGCGAGTACTTTATCATCCTCCTCAATAATCGTTTTGTGTAAAGCAAGATTCCGGCTATCCAACTGGATTACCTTGCCATTGGGTGCGTCTTGATTAGTGTAGAAGTAATAGGCTGGGCCATCACTTCCAATGTAGTTGAAAGCAGCAGTGGCCTCCTTTATTAAAGGAATACCGGATTTGGGATTGGTAGCCGGTAGCAGATGAATCGTATTGCGGTCGCTACGCCCTTGATAGACTTGGACAACAACATGAGAACGATCAGAGTCCATGCTAATTCGGAAGAGTGTATTGGGGTTATCTGGAATGTAAAAGATCTTTTGATCATTCGAACTGGGAGAGCCCATTTGATGATAGTGGATACTAGTATTCAATTCATTCTTGGCCAATTCTTCTGTTGCTCCGTATCGAACATAATAGAAACCTTCGTCATTGGCCTGCCAGGCCACCGTGGCAGAACTAAGGCCAAAGATTTTCTCTGATAGTAGCACCTTTTTTTGAATGTCAAAAAGCCACAATTCTGCCCATCTGGATTGACCTTTATTAACCTGAAAGGCGAGATATTTACCGTTGGGGCTGACGGAAAAGCCATTGAAACTCAAGTCCTCCTCTTGCAACAACTTGTTAAAATCAACGATGATGGATGCCTTACCGTTAAGGCCTTTCTGCCGATGAAGGAAAGCATGACGCAACTTGCGAGGCCAAGTATTGAAGAAGTAATATTCACCAGCCTGTTGTGGAACTCCATAGTTCGTTCCTGTCTTATCCAGGGCAGCAATCCGATCTTGTATCATTTGATTTTGCGCCTGATCGGAGAGAAAGGAGCCTAGAAACTGATCTTGATTGGACATCCAATTTCGAGTAGCTGTACTTTCAGTATCCTCTAACCAACGGTAAGGGTCTAAAATCTGATGGCCATGGTATTCGTCGATCACCTTTTGCTGCTCGGTTTGAGGATATTGAATATCCTGACCATGAAGGGGGTATCCTAGACTAACAATAATCAAAAGTACTAGTTGCTGAAGTGATTTCTTTTTCATGCTTTGATTACTTGAAGTGCTAATTTTTTCGCACTTTTAGTTAAAAAAATAGATTTTAAATCGCCTATGTTCCCGACAGATAATGTTATTTAGGTTAGAAACTGATTTTTACTACTCTTTCAAAAGTTTAAGAAGGGTCGCTAATGTTTTTGTTGATCGAGGAGAACGAAGGAGTTCTGCTAGTTGAGGTTGAAGCTCAAGATTGTCTCCACCTAGGTGCTTTGCCAGTAAGTCGGTTTGTCCTGCGGCTTCAATGGCTTCAAAGTGTTGTAGGAACCAATCCTGTAGGCTTTCTTTGTGCAGATGATCTAGCAAATATTGTTGTAGTTTTTCACTTGGGTATGTCTCCAATAAGGCACTGGCGTAAGCTCGCATTTCTTCGTTTTCATCTTCCAGTTGGTGGCATATTAATCTAAAGGCGGGTATACAACCGATCTGCTGTGCGGCCCACAGGGCAGAAATTCGTACCTCAGGATTACTATCTACGGCATAAGGGGTTATATGTTGAAAGGCATTGCGGTGGCCCCATTGTCCTAATTGTTGTAGACAAGCAGTTCGCTGGATGTCATCGGCAGTTTGCAGACTTCGAATGGTTGCGGTGTAGGCACTTTTAGAGTAGGGCTTACCGCTTAATGTTCTTAGATTGATGCTCATTATACCGAATAAGAGCAATATCAATCCGCCAAGGGCGACTTTTGCTTGCCATCTTGGAAAGGCTGGCGGGGTCTCACTGAAAAGCAGTCGACTTATTCTATCGCTTAAATGTCTTGGTTTGGCGAAATAGGGAGCCAAGTACTTGTTACTAGTAGGCTGATGGCGCAGGGTAGCTACAGCAAGTAGGCTCTCCGCATAGGTATATTTATCGGTTCCCAGCAGGATTAGGGTTTCATCACAAGCCCATTCACGATTGAGGCGAAACTGCTGTAAGGAGACCCAACTAAGGGGGTTAAACCAGTAGATTGCCTTAACTAGAATAGATAGAATATTGAACAAGTAATCTCTACGTTGGATATGTATAAGTTCGTGCAATAGGATCTGATTCAATCGATCGCCAGGCCATCCTTTCGCTTCAGCTGGGAGTAAGATCGTAGCTTTCCGCCAACCAAATGTCAATGGGACAGGAATGTTCTTACCTATTAGGACATTCGGAACATTCATTACTCCCGCCTGTAGGAGGAGCGCCTGCCAAGGTACTTGACTAGCACCTAATGCGAAGACAGAAGCCTGTCGCTTAGCCTGTTGCAATAGCAAATATTCCAATAATGCCTTAGATAAGATAAGGAGCAAGCCGATGGACCAGATCCAGGTCAGAATAGGGTCTAGCTGCTGCGAAAACTTCTTTTGTTCCTGTGCTTTTAAAACAACAGGATGATTTAAACCAGGAGGCTGCAACGAATGATCCTCTAATGCTTGCTGTTGAGGAGCAGTACTAAAGGTGTCTAACCTTTGACTAGGTCGAATTTCCCAAATAGAAAAGGACGAAAGTAAAAATAAGGTAAGTAACCCCATCAAGCCTATTCGCCAAACCCATTGAGCTTGTCTCGCACTTACTCTCGCTGCAAGCCCCTTGATAATAAGCCATAATAAGGTCGACTTCCAAAGTAGATTGAAAAGAAGATCTAAACTCCAAAAACTATCTCCATCAAATGGTGAAAAGGCCAGCATCTCCATTAGTTCTGAGGTTTATTTTTATCGGCATCGCGTGCGCTTTTGATCAATTGCGATAGCTCTTCCAATTCAGTTGCAGATATTTTCTTCTGAGCCAGTAGAGTAGACATTACTTCAGGGACTGACTTATTGAAGTATGTTGTAAGTAGGTGATTTAGTGCAGATTTTTTAACTGCTTCCTTTTTGGCAGTCGCTGAGTAGAAGTATTTGTTCTTTTCATTGCGGTGTTTTAAATGCCCTTTTTCTTCAAGGATATTCATTAGCATTCGCACCGAATTGTAACCGGGAGGGTGGCTGAGCTCATCTAATACTTCACCCACGCTTGCTTCTCCCAACCTGTGAACGATATCCATAATTTGACGTTCACGTTTGCTTAGATCCTCATAAATCTCATTTGACATAGTGTAAATTTTTTCGCACTTGCAAGATTATTGATTATTTCCAAAGAAGCAATAGTAAGTGCAATTTTTTTCGCACTTAGGTTTTTAAAGCTGCTTTTTCTAAGGGAATTTGAGTCAAATGGGACTTACAAATCAAAAAAAGGGAGTCTGTACTTTAGCTTACAAAACAAGGAAAATCCTTGTTTAACTGCCTTAATTTTATTTACTTTACTATACTTCAAAAGTCTTTCAACAGAAAGATTGTATGTTAAAAACTCATCTTTTGAGAATTCTTGAATAAGGAATTCTCTAGCCTGGCAGCCTATTTACTTCAAAGTTGTCAGAAGCGACATTTCCTATTGAGCAAAAAATTGGTGATTTCTCTAAGTTTGTATTCTCCCATAGACCAATGGCAGTGACTTTAGCTGTCCAATAATCTTTCAGCCAGTATCCGAAACTGGGCTGGAGTAGCCAACGTATTGGATATCCTTTCTGTCATGGTTCCAAATGGGCCGTAAGCACTGGGCTTACAGCTGTTTCTGTACCCTTTTTGATCAAGTAGTCAAACTGGGAATGGGATAGCTATGCCCCTTGGTAAGCGAATGATTAACTAACACTGGTAAAAAGAAAAAGATACAACTTTCAATTCCTTGTTGATAGAGGGTTGTATAAAGGCCTTTCTATGGTTTTAACCAGGGTTTTGGCCATCCATTCCGCAGTTAGGAGCCATCGAGTTGCTCCTACCTGGAACTCTTTCCTTTACCAGTCCCTTTTTAATCTTTTTCTGCTAAGTTTTCTCATTTAAGTCAATAGCAATAGCCGCTTGTTGACCTAGTATTTCTATGCAGAGATGAGAGAATTGCCTATGCACTTACCCTGCTACGAAAACGGGAAATATTGTATTAACTAAATATTTTGAAATGATGCTACTTACTAGTAAGAAACTTAGACTGTTATTACTAGGGAGCCTTTTCATGATCCCCGCTTTGGTGTTTAGCCAAGGTACGGCTACGATTAAAGGAAAGGTCCTTGATGAAGACACTGATGAACCTCTCATCGGTGCAACAGTGATGATTGCTGGAACCAGCAGCGGAACCATTACTGATTTTGATGGAAATTACCTAATTGAAGGGCTACCCGCAGGTGAGCAAAGAGTTGAATTCACCTACACTGGCTTTGCCAAGACGATTGAAACGGTCAACCTTACAGCAGGGCAAGAGTTGACCTTAGATATGACTCTGGGTATCAGTGCCACGGAGTTGGATGTAATCGTGGTAACAGGCACAGGCGGGCCAGTAGAGAAAAAGAAAATTGGTAACTCTATTGGCTCTATTTCCACAAAAAAACTTCAAAACGTACCCATTAACTCTTTTTCCGATCTTTTAACTGGGCGTGAGCCAGGGATCGTGGCCTTGCCTTCTGGTGGCTTGACGGGAGAAGGAACTCAAATTCGTATTAGAGGTTCGGCTTCTCTTTCCCAACTGAATGAACCCATCGTAATCATTGACGGAATCCGAGTAGATCGAGGTGGTGGATTTGGTAGTGGTGGTTTTGCAGGAGCCGGTGGTGGTGGAGCACCTTCACGTTTGGATGATATCAACCCTGAGTCTATTGAGCGAATTGAAATACTCAAAGGAGCCTCGGCAGCAACCTTGTTTGGAACGGAGGCTAGTAATGGTGTGATTCAGATTTTCACCAAAAAAGGGGTGAGTGGTAAGCCTCAAGTTGACTTTAAGTTTGCACAAGGATTCATAGAATACCCTTCAAGATTCCAAGACAATGTAGGATTTGCGCGTACGGCTAGTCAGGCAGAAGGCTTATCTTCTTTCTACAAGGAAGATATCAAGCCTTATCAACTGATTCGCAGAAACTTTACAGAAGAACTTTTCGAGACTGGTTTTTCAAACAACGCCTCTGCTAGTGTATCTGGCGGCAACAGTATTGTTTCCTACTATGTTTCCGGTCGATATTTTTATCAAGATGGACCTTTCGGTGGTAAAGATCGCAACTATCCAACCGGTATTACAACTCAGGCCACTGATACGGATCGCAAAGGACAATTGAATGTTAACCTGAACATTTTCCCCAGTGAGAAATTCAACTTCCGTATCACCTCAGGTTACTCTAATACGGCCTTTACAACGGTACAAACCAATAATAATATTTATGGTGTAGGTTCATTAGCGCAATTCAGTAAGCCGGAATTGGCCAGTTCATCGAACCAAACAGGAACCATTGCTTTTGCCACTGTCAATGAGGTACTGCAGTTATCTGTTGGACAAGATGTACGACACTACAATGGTAGTATAGCGATGAACTACTATCCACAGAGTTGGCTTAAATTAGATGCTGTATTCGGTGTGGATTACTCCAATCAGAGTAGTGTTGAGTTTACACCATTCGGATGGAACATTGACGGATTTGCCAGTAATAATGCAAGTGGCCAGAAGGATTATACAGATCGTAACTTTACGGCAACTTCGGCCGAACTTAAGGCGACAATGAATCACCAGATAACGTCTGGCATTACTTCAAATCTTATCCTCGGGGGGCAATTGATTCGCCAAGAGGAATTAATACAATCGGGGTCTGGAACAGACTTCCCTGGGCCAGGATTTGAGATCTCCAGTGCAGCGGCCAATCAACAGTTATTTGAGTTTTTCTCAGAAGTTATTAACGCGGGTGTTTTTGCCCAAGAGCAGATTGGTTTTAATGATCAGTTTTTTCTAACGCTAGGCGCACGATTGGATGGCCATAGTGCTTTTGGATCAAACTTCAATGCTGCGGTCTATCCAAAAATTTCTTTCTCTTACATTCCATCTGATGCTGCTTGGTGGAACAACATTGGACCTATAAGTAGCTTGCAATTGAGAAGTTCTTATGGTTGGGCAGGACTACAGCCAGGGGCTTTTGACGCCTTGACTACCTACCAGGCATTGACTTCCACTTCTGGTGCTGGTATTGTACCTAATAATTTGGGTAATGCCGATCTAGAGCCTGAAATTTCAAAAGAATGGGAAGCGGGAGCAGTATTTGGTCTATTTAATGATCGGGTTTCAGTGGAGGCTGTATACTGGGATCGCACGGTTCAGGATGCGCTTTTTGCGCGTCAATTTTCACTGTCAGGTGGTTGGAGAAGCCGCCAGTTGGTAAACATTGGAGAATTGTCTGCCAATGGTGTTGAATTGAAGATAAATGGAACTGTATTCCGATCTAAAGACTGGACAGTAGATCTTTTCGCGAATGCAGCTTACATCAAGGAAGAAGTAGTATCACTAGGGGGTGCTCCTCCAGTTAAGGTTGGAGGTTCTTACCCCCGCTACCGTAATTTCTTGATAGAAGGTTTTGCTCCTGGGGCACAATTTGGTGCAGAATTGGTAGAAACTACGGGAGATCAATTGCCTATTGATTTTAATAGCGATGGTTTACCGGATAGCAGAGCAGAGATAGTGGCTTTTCTTGGAGAAAAAGAGGCTGGCGATCTTTCTTTGCCAACTACAATTGGTGCAGGTGGTGTGTTGTTGAAAGATGAGGATGGTGATGGCGACTTCTTGGATCACTACTTAGGTAAAGGTACTCCGGATTGGCAGGGTTCTTTCGGCGGTACGGTGAAATTCCGCAATTTCAGCCTGACTTCTCTTTTTGAATATAAGACAGGTAACTTCCGAATTAACAACTTGACCAGTGCTTTCCGTCAAGCTAACGCCAGTATTGGTCGTAACCTTCCTGGTTCAGCAGAAGTTGAACGCGATTACTTATCTGGTGGTACGGATGGCCAGGGCAACCCCCAGAATTCTGGTGAAGTAAGATACGAGGCCTTGAAAGGTTGGTTGTTTGAAAACCTAGCACTAGCTCCATTTTCAGGTTTGAATACGATTGAAAAAGCAGATTTCATCCGTTGGAGAGAATTGAACATCACTTATCAATTTCCCAACAGCTTTTTGAAAAAGATGAACTTGCGCAATGCTTCTTTCACTGTTGCAGGCAGGAATCTAGCTTTATTTACAGGCTATAGTGGAGTGGATCCAGAGATCAATGTATTTGGTAGAGGAGGAGATGGCGATGAGAACGATACAACGGATCAGAACTTTGGCGTAGGTATTGAAGCCTTTGGCTGGCCGATTCCTCGTCAGCTTATTTTTACGCTTAAGGTGGGGATCTAATCTCACAGTGTAGTCATTTATTTTACTTGCTTCGAATGAAGCCAAAAAATAGATCAATGAAAAAATTAGTGATATCCATAAAACAGTATAGTCTACGGCTACTACTGGCCTTGTTTATCCTCGGGTCTTTCACTGCCTGTAGTGATTTGTTGCAGGCAGACAATCCCAACAATCTGCTGGAGGATGACTTGAGAGACCCTCGCTCTGTCTTGCCGATGGTGAATGGGGTACAGGCATCCCTTACTAGGGCTTTTGCCAATATTGTAGCTCCTTATGCCACAGCCAGCGACGAATTGACTTGGATCGGGTCAAGAGATGCCTGGCAACAACTACAGTTTGGGAATTTCAATAACCCTAATAATGAATTTACAGATGCCGCTTTCTTCTTTGTTGGAGAAGCTCGTTGGTGGAGTGATGATGTGATTAAAAGAATTGAGGCTTTTGAAAGTGAAGGTTTATTATTGTCGGGTGATGAAGTCCAATTGGCCAGAGCTTATCTCTACGGTGCCATCATATACACAGTGGTGGCCGACATGTTTGATGACTTCGTAATTGGTGCAGATAAGAGTGAAGCTGCTCCTCCGGTTGGACCGGAAAATATGTCTAGTCTTTATGATCAGGCAATCAACTACCTGAACAAAGGACAAGCCATTAGCGGGATTAGCGAAGACCTTGACGCTGCCTTCTCAGGCATGTTGGCAAGGGTTCATTATTCCAAAGCTCTTTGGGCAAAGCTAAATCCAATGGACTTGAGCAACCCACTTATCAATGACCCAGAGGCGATTAAGTTTGCACAAGAGGCGCTTACGAAGATGTCGGCAGATTACAAATTTGTACTGGATACGGATCCGACGACTCCGGATGTGGTAGGAAATCTGGACATTGGGCAACAAGTTAATCAACGTTTGGAGATGAGATTGTCAAATGACTACATCATTCCTGATGCTGAAAACAAGCGAGTGGCAAATATTGGAGATGGAGATGCAGCTACAAGTATCAGTCTGATGGACCCCGTCGATAACATTGCAGATCCAGTTGTTTACGATGCTGTATTAAGTTTTGCCACCCAGGCTCAGTATGTTGACTTTACCATGGTATCCGCAAGGGAAATGTATTTGATTTTGGCAGAAGCTGCCTTGGCGCAGCAAGATGACGCAGGCTTCACTACACAGATTAATGCGCTCAGAGCTCTTGACAGCAAGTTGAGTCCTTATTCGGGCCAGATCGAAGCTATAGAATTGTTGCAGCACTCTCGCCGAGTCAATCTTTTTCTACAGGGTAGGAGAATTGCGGATCACTATCGTTTTCAAGCTCCAGCTACGGACTGGCAATCAAATAGTGATGCGGTAGGTAATCCTGGAACCTTTTTCCCAATCACAATTACTGAGATTCGAGCGAATCCATTTATCAATTAAACACTATCGAAAGTAACTATAGATAGATTCATATGGGCTTGTCAACCGATGTTGACAAGCCCTTCTTTATGTTATAGTTGTGCAATCGTTTGCCTCTTTATTGGTTTTCTAGACTGATTTATCTTCTATAAAAAGGCCATACAGCATAATTTTTCACTAAAATTTATTATTTTTATCATATACTGTTTGGCATTTACAATAGCTTTATTAAATTCGTGCAATCGTTTGCATGATATGAAGAAGAGCAAAACCACTATACACGATATTGCAGGAGCCCTAAGCGTTACCTCTTCGACGGTATCAAGAGCCCTCAATAATCATCCGGCGATAAGCGATGATACCAAGCGATTAGTCGTTGACATGGCTCGGCAAATGAATTACAAGCCAAATCGCCTTGCGGCCGCTTTAAGAAGCGGTAAAAGTATGAATATTGGCGTAATGGTTCCCATGGTTGAGCGAAGTATTTTTGCTTCAATTATCCGAGGCATTGAAGATGAGGTAGCGAGAAGTGGGTACGGCATTATCATGTGCCAAACGTATGATGATCTAGAGCACGAAAAGCGTGCTTTTGATACCTTATTCCGATCACAGGTGGACGGTATTATTGCCTCAGCCACACGTTCTTCCGGAAATATGGAATTATATCAGAAGGTCATTGAAGATGATATTCCTTTAATCCTGTTTGACCGCTCTATTGATGAACTGGGAGTGAGTTCGGTAGTAATTGATGATTTTAAAGGGGGCTTCGAAGCTACCCGTCATTTAATTGAGCAAGGATGTAAGAAGATCTTTCATTTTGCGGGCGACCAGGATATTAAAGTCTACCAGGAGCGTTTGAAAGGTTATAAAGCAGCATTGCACGATGCAGGCATTACCTTTGAACCCGATTGGGCTATCAATTGCCCTTCAGATATCGAGTTAGGGCGCGCAGCAGCCGAAGAGATTATAGCCTCTGGCAATGTGCCAGATGCCATATTTTCTTCCAGTGATTTCGCAGCACTTGGCGCCATGCAAGTTTTAAAAGGAAAATTCTCTATACCAGACGATATAGCAATCGTTGGGTTTGCCAATGAACCGTTCACTTCTTTTGTCGAACCCGCCATGTCCACTGTCAATCAGCACGGTAGAGATATGGGCCGATTAGCTGCCAAAGCATTTTTAGAATGCATTGCCAACCGCAAAGACTACGTATCCAGACAAATTGTATTACAGCCCGAGCTAATTGTTCGTGCATCTTCTAAAAAGTTGAAATAGTCTATTTTATGCCTAATGATGATCTAGGTGGTCAAGTAGCCATCGTCACAGGAGGTGCCGGAGTTCTGGGTAGTGCTATGGCTAAAGGTTTAGCTATGGTAGGCGTGAAGGTCGCAGTCATGTCTCGGACCTTGAGTAAGGTAGAGGAGACTGTGAAATCTATTGAAGCCGCCGGAGGAATAGCCTTGGCCCTTGCAGCTGATGTTCTAGATCGTGATCAACTCAAACAGGCTAAGGATAAACTCTTAGCGGTATGGGGACGGATCGACATCTTGGTCAATGCTGCCGGGGGAAATATGCCCGGAGCGACTATCATGTCAGGGCAAACCTTTTTTGATTTAAAGATCCCTGACTTTCAGAAGGTAACGGATCTCAATCTGAAGGGGACAGTTTTACCTACCCTGGTGTTTGGAGAAGCCATGGCTGAAAGAGGAAATGGAAGCATTGTAAATATTTCTTCTATGGCGGCACAACGCGTGATTACTCGGGTAGTAGGTTATTCTGCGTCCAAAGCGGCCATCGATAATTTTACACGTTGGATGGCTGTGGAGATGGCCTTGAAATTTGGAGAAGGCATTAGAGTAAATGCTATTGCGCCGGGTTTCTTTATTGGAGAACAAAATCGCAGATTACTGCTAAATGAAGATAATTCTTTGACAAGTAGAGGCCAAACAATTGTAGACCATACGCCTATGAAGCGCTTTGGTGAGCCCGAAGAACTTTGTGGGACACTTAATTGGCTATGTAGCGCAGGAGCTAAGTTTGTGACCGGGGTAGTAATACCGGTTGATGGCGGATTTAGCGCCTTTAGCGGAATATAGATAATGAACAGTAGACTACTGTTACAAAACGAAAATCAGGACCAGATTACAAGTAAGGATAGGAAATATACAATTAGGTCCTGAAGCAAAACGAAAACGAAACGAAGAACCATTATTATGCCATCGAAATTTATTGACGATGACTTTTTGTTGCACAGTAGGCCGGCGCAGCAACTCTACCATGATTTTGCTGCGTCCATGCCTATTATCGATTATCACTGCCATTTACCGCCCGCTGATATAGCCAATAACACCCAATACAAAAACCTGACCGAAGTTTGGTTGGATGGAGACCACTACAAGTGGAGAGCCATGCGTGCCAACGGGGTCAATGAAAAATACATTACTGGAGATGCCTCGGACTACGAGAAGTTTGAGAAATGGGCTGCAACTGTACCATATACGATGCGGAATCCTTTGTATCACTGGTCTCATATGGAACTACGACGATACTTTGGTGTGAATTCATTACTGAATGAAAAAAGCGCTGAAGCGACCTATAATACGTGTACTGATTTACTACAATCAAATGCCTTTAGGGTACAACCACTACTAGAGAAGATGAAAGTAGAGGCGATTTGTACCACAGATGATCCAATAGATACACTAAAAGATCATCAGGCATTGGCAAAGCAAGATCTTCCTTACATTGTACTCCCTGCCTTCCGACCTGATAAGGCCATCTTTATTGATTCGGAATCTTTCACCAGCTATATTGATCAATTAGGACAAGCTGCAGATCGAGAAATTCGGAGCCTGCAAGACCTCCTGGATGCATTGCGTAGTAGAGCTGATTTTTTTCATCAAATGGGCTGTCGACTTTCAGATCACGGACTAGAGCAGTTGTATGCTGCTGACTTTACTGACGAGGAAGTAGACCAGATTTTCAAGAAACGTTTGGCTGGAAAAACTATATTTGCGGGCGAAGCCCTAATCTATAAATCAGCCCTTTTGTATCACCTGGGCAAACTGTATCACAGCAAAGGCTGGACACAACAGTTTCACCTTGGCGCAATGCGTAACAACAATTCCAGGATGATGCGACAACTGGGACCCGATACCGGCTTCGATAGCATTGGCGATTTCTCCCAAGCCACTGCACTGGCCAGATTCCTTGACCGATTGGACAATGAGGATTCACTGACTAAAACGATACTGTATAATCTTCATCCAGGTAATAATGAGGTCATGGCCACCATGATCGGCAATTTCAACGACGGTAGTATAGCTGGAAAATTACAATTTGGGTCCGGTTGGTGGTTTTTAGACCAATTGGATGGCATGGAGAAGCAGATGAATGCTTTGTCAAATATGGGGCTCATCAGCCGATTTGTGGGTATGTTGACGGATAGCCGTAGCTTTTTATCCTATCCTCGACACGAATACTTTCGCCGGCTTTTATGCAATTTATTTGGTGATGACATTGAGAAAGGTTTGCTCCCCGATGACATGCCTTGGATCGGTAAATTGATCCAGGATATTTGTTATCACAATGCCAAATCCTACTTTGATTTTAGTAAACCTTAATACACGTTGTTAGAAAATCACGGATAATGAAGAAAGTAGTCACCTTCGGTGAAATAATGATGCGATTAACACCTCCGGGGCATAAGCGTTTTAGTCAAGCCAATAGATTTGATGTTATCTATGGGGGAGGAGAAAGTAATGTGGCCGTCTCTTTGGCAAATTATGGGATACCCGTATCCTTTGTCACTCGCCTTCCGGCTAATGATCTGGGAGATTGTGCTTTAATGGAGATGCGCAAACGTGGTGTTGATACCAGCCAAATTGTTAGGGGAGGAGAACGATTAGGAATTTATTTTCTGGAAATAGGAGCAGTATCTAGAGGCAGTAAGGTGGTTTATGACCGAGCCCATTCTGGCATGGCCAGTATCCAAAAAGGGATGGTCGACTGGGAGTCTGTTTTTGCAGATGCACAATGGTTTCACTGGACGGGAATTACGCCTGCTATTTCACAGGGCGCAGCTGATGCATGTCTGGAGGCGATCCAGGTAGCCAACAAAATGGGCGTAACGGTTTCCACGGACCTCAACTATCGCAAGAACCTTTGGAAGTACGGTAAAACCCCAGCGGAAATAATGCCTGATCTAGTGGCGGGCTGCGATGTGATTCTGGGTAATGAAGAAGATGCCGAGAAACACTTTGATATTCATCCAGAAGGAGTGGATGTGACACAAGGTGACACGATCGATGCGGGTGCCTACATTTCAGTCTGCCAGCAATTAATGAAGCGCTTTCCACGAACCAAGAAAGTGATTATTACACTACGAGGTTCGATTAGTGCCTCTCACAATACCTGGTCAGGTGTATTGTATAATGGTGAAACGCTATTCCAAGCCCCTACTTATCAGATCACACATATTGTAGATCGAGTGGGGGGAGGTGATAGTTTCATGGGCGGCTTGATCTATGGATTGTTGTCCTATGAAAACGACCAGAATGCATTGAATTTTGCAGTAGCTGCTTCGAATCTGAAGCACACGATATACGGAGATGCTAACCTCGTTACGGTAGGAGAGGTGGAAAAACTGATGAGCGGAGATGCCTCAGGACGAGTATCTCGATAACTACGACAAGAGTTTTTGATTGCTATATAAGTACGAGAAATCTACCAACTAATTTTAACCAACAAGTTCTAGAAAGCAGGTTTGTTAGCCATTGGATTGATATCCAACAAAACGAAAAACAAAACGAAAAACAAAACAAGTTTCCACGGCGAACATCCTGCTTTCTTTTTTCTCTTCAGTAAGTCTGCTTCTTCGGCAATTTTTTACTATTCTTCTTAGCTTTGTCAAGAATCAAAGCCCACTTCAATATCCAATCCATTGCTATTTCTAAATCAATTACGAAGGGCGTTCGTCTAATGCTATTAGCTACCTTCTGCCTATCCCTGATGCAGTCGATGATAAAGGAATTAGACCAACTGCATACTTTTGAAATCTTTTTCTTTCGAGGAATAATTACGGCCTTGATCTGCTTTTTCTTCCTCTGGCGTGCCCGAGTGTCAATTTGGGGAAGTCCAGGTCGAAGAAAATGGCTCATTTTGCGGGCGGTAACTGGGATTTTCTCAACTTGTATTTTCTATTTTACTTTAAAGTGGATGCCTTTTGGGGCAGCGGTTTCCTTAAAATATTTATCACCAATCTTTGCTGCTATTTTTGCCATTTTCCTGGTCGGAGAACCTTTGCGGTGGCGCCAGGGCTTCTTCTTTGCATTAGCGCTTGTAGGTGTAGCTTTACTCAAGGGATATGATACTAGAATTGAAACCGTGGCGCTTATTCTAAGCCTGGTGGCTGCGGTGGTTGGGGGATTAGCTTTTCTACTAATCCGTAAAATCGGAACAGGAGAACACCCACTGGTTATTGTCATTTATTATATGGGACTGACTGCGATTAGTATGGGGCTTTTAATGATCCCACATTGGGTATGGCCAGATCTTCGTCAAATACTTTTGCTCTTGGCCATCGGGATCACAGGCTTCTTGGGGCAATTCCTAATGACACAGGCCATGCAAATGGAAGCAGTGTCGAGGATGGCTCCCTTAAAATACTTGGAATTAGTCTATGCGCTCCTGATTGGCTTACTCTGGTTTGGGGAGACCTATCTGTTTTGGAGTTTCATTGGTATATTAATGATAATGTTAGGAATGATCCTAAATGTCTTCTACGTGAAAAAACGAGGATAAGTATTGAGGTTTTTACAACCTGCTAACAATTGCCAAGTTTTAGCAATGAAGTTGTTTAAAAATGATTGATTGGCTGCAATTCGAGAGAAAAAGAACCTGAAAACGACTTTTTTCTTCACCGTAGCGCTGCTATACTGGAGAAAAAACCAGTTCCCAAAACCTTGTTCCTTCAAATTTCGCTTCAAAAAAACATTCTTAAACAACTTCCATTGGTTCTTTCTCTTGGTGACAGAAATCACAAACTATTTGCAGTAAAAGCTTTTTCTTTGAGGAGAATTTAGATGCTCCGCACATACAATTCCAATGGGCGTTCTTGCATGAACAGTTTTTATTTGGGTTGTGCGGGTGGAAACCACCCACACGGGCCGTTGGAGCTGGTCGGTATTTTCCACCGACCAAATGATATTTTACCAGAAAGTAATTTAGATTTCATAAGTATATTCATGAAACAACACCCCTCCAATGTGATCATTGATGTACAGAGGTGAACCCGAAGAAGTAAGCAAAATTTGTACTTTAAATAATAGATATGATAAGCTGGTTAAAGAATTTATTAGGCGGTGGTCCGAAAGCGGATATAGGAGCATTATTGGCTTCTGGTGCGTCGATCATCGACGTACGTACTCCGAAAGAATTTGCAGCAGGGCATGCCAAAGGCTCGATCAATATCCCTTTGTCCAACCTGGGGTCACAGATTGGGAAAGTCCAAAAAATGAAGCAACCCATTGTCACCTGCTGCCGCAGTGGGCAACGTAGTGGGGTGGGGGCTGCCATCTTGAGAAAAAAAGGAATTGAAGTCTACAATGGTGGAAGTTGGCAACAAGTAGAACGCCTGAACAAGTAGTACTAGAGTAATTACCTTCTCCGACAATTTTCCTGCTTCGTGTTTTAGAAGAAAGAAATGTATGCAGATCTTTGTTGGAAAAACATAAAAATTGGAAGAGAACCAACAGTTAAAGTAAGCATGGATAAGTATATCGATTTGTTTTTACGCTCCTTCGGAGATTATTGGCATTATCTGAAGGGAGAAATAATGAGTCCTTCTTGGCATAACTATTTTTATTGGTTGATCGCCGTATCTCTATTTTTTTGGATTTTAGAGATTGCTATCCCTTGGCGTAAAAAGCAAAAGGCAATTCGCCGAGATTTTTGGTTAGATGGCTTCTACATGTTCTTTAACTTCTTCTTGTTTTCTCTGATTGGATATAATGCAGTATCCAATGTGTTTGTAGAGCTATTCAATGATTTTCTGGCGCTATTCGGAATAACCAATACCGTAGCCTTACATGTTCAGGCCTTTCCGCTTTGGGGACAGTTGCTACTGATGTTGGTGATACGCGATTTTATTCACTATAATGTACATCGATTACTTCATCGTGTCCCCATCTTATGGGAGTTTCACAAAGTGCACCACTCGGTCCAGGAGATGGGTTTTGCGGCTCATCTGAGGTACCACTGGATGGAAAATATAGTTTATCGTTTTCTTGAATACCTTCCATTGGCCATGATCGGTTTTGGTATTCAAGACTTCTTTATTATCCATATTTTCACCTTGGCTGTTGGGCATTTCAATCACTCTAACATTAGCATTCCTCTTGGACCGTTCAAGTACATTTTCAATAACCCACAGATGCACATCTGGCATCATGCCAAAGCTTTGCCAGAGCGTCATCGACATGGCGTCAATTTCGGACTCACCCTAAGTATCTGGGATTATCTTTTCAAAACAGACTACATTCCTGAGACAGGACGAGATATCCCTTTGGGCTTTGATGACGTTGAATCTTTCCCTGAGGGTTTTTTGGAACAACAGGCTTACCCTTGGTTCCAAAAGAAAGGAGAATATAAAGGCCAGAAGGAGTAATATCCTGTTTCAATTCTAATGTAGATTTGCGGACAAATGAGTGGTCTCATAAGAAAAACTAAAAACGGAAGGCATTTGCTATAACTCCTTAGCAGACAAGGAGATTGAAAGCTTGAAAATCGCCAAAGAAATTCGTTGTATTTTTTGCAAAGCAGCAATGGATAGGTATATTGCGAAGAGAGAGAAGCTTGGTGTTTCAGTACCGATATCTTTTCTCCAAAGCAAAAACGAAAACGATGATAAATCAACTTTGGACGAGGCTCCTCTACCTTGCCCTTGTTTGCTGTATCCTATCTTGTAGTGAACAAAAAGAGGGAAAAGTACTAAAGCTGGCACATGGCCTCGATGTTAAGCATCCCGTACATGGTGGCATGGTCTATATGGCCAATGACCTGGAGAAAAGGTCGGGTGGCAAACTTAAAATTCAGATCTATCCAAGTGGTCAATTAGGCTCTGAAAGGCAATGCCTGGAACTCCTCCAGATTGGGAGTTTGGATATGACAAAGGTATCTGCTGCACCTCTCGAGAATTTCTCACCCAAAACGAAGGTATTAAGCTTACCCTATATTTTTAGCGGAGAAGAACACGCCTGGAAAGTCTTTAATGGAGATATCGGAAAGGAATTGTTGGTAGGGGCAGAAGAGTTCTGGCTCCGAGGTCTTTGCTTCTACGATGCGGGCAGTCGGAGTTTTTATACCAAAGATCGCCCCGTTAATACCCCGGCCGACCTAAAGGGTTTGAAAATTAGGGTACAGAATAGTCAAACAGCAATGCAGATGGTTTCTACCTTGGGTGCATCTCCTACGCCAATTTCTTTTGGCGAACTATACACGGCCTTGCAACAAGGTGTAGTGGATGGGGCTGAGAACAACGCCCCTAGTTTTTATACTTCCCGACATTATGAAGTTTGTAAATATTATTCCATTGATGAACATGCAATGGTCCCCGATGTATTGCTGATTGGAACCAATACGTGGAACCGGCTAAGCCAACAAGAGCAAGAGTGGCTGCAAGCGGCGGCGGATGCATCAGTAACGGAGCAGCGCAAACTGTGGAAGGCGGCGAATCAAGAAGCTTTGGATAAAGTGGTAGCAGCTGGCGTGGAGATCATCCATCCGGAAAAATCTGCCTTTAGTGAGCAAGTAGGTGAAATTTACGAAAGCTATCGCGACCAACCTGAAATCTTTAGTTTGATTGAGCGAATCCGAGCCATCAAATAATCGCTATACAAAAACTCCATTTTATGCGTACTGCAATGGATTCTATATTGAAATGGGTACTCGCCATCCTGATGGCCGTGATGGTCCTCGATGTTTTATGGGGCGTATTTACTCGTTATGTAATCGGGGCACAAAGCCCATGGACAGAAGAACTAGCTAGGTTTCTTCTGATTTGGATTGGTATCCTGGGAGCTGCTTTTGCTTCTGGCAAAAGAATGCACCTGGCCATTGATATTTTACCAACCGCCTTAGAGGGAAGCCGCAAACGTTTACTGGAAAACGGAATCAATATGATCATTCTGCTATTTGCTGTAGCGGTCCTGTTGATTGGCGGTAGCCGCTTGGTTTTCATTACTTCTAAGTTAGGACAGGTATCGACTTCCCTTGATCTGCCTTTGGCAGTGGTATATGCTATCGTGCCTATCAGTGGTTTATTTATCGTGATTTACAAAATTATGGATTTACTCCAGCCCGCTGTGGACTAATTCCGTTCAACTTGTTCTTATGGAAATATTGATACTTGTACTCAGTTTCGTGATCCTTTTAGGGTTGGGCGTTCCGGTAGCCTGGAGTATTGGCGTTTCTACCTTGTTTACGATGCTGGTGAGCATTCCTTTTATGCCGGCCGTTACAACGGTAGCTCAGCAGATGGCGACGGGTCTGGATAGTTTTACTTTATTGGCTATTCCTTTCTTTGTCTTGGCCGGGCAGATCATGAATCAGGGGGGGATCGCAAAACGCTTAATTGCTTTTGCAAAGACACTGGTCGGAGCTTTACCCGGTGGGTTGGCACATGTGAACATCGTCACAGCTATGCTATTTGGTGCGATTGCGGGTTCTGCGGCAGCGGCAGCTTCTGCTATTGGTAGTTTTATGGGGAAGCAGATGGAGGATGAAGGGTACGATCGTGAGTTTGCCGCAGCGGTGAACATTACTTCATCTACGACCGGCCTTATAATTCCACCCAGTAATGTGCTGATTGTTTATTCTCTCGCCAGTGGCGGGGTATCTATTGCAGCCTTATTTTTGGCGGGGTATCTCCCTGGAATTTTGACGGGTTTACTATTAATGATTGTAGCTACGGTTTGGGCTAAGCGCAAAGGTTTTCCCGTAGGGAAACGCAGTAAAATCAGTGAAGTATTTCGCACCTTTATCGACGCCTTTCCCAGCTTACTCCTCTTAGTGGTGGTCATCGGTGGGATCGTGGCTGGGATCTTCACCGCAACAGAAGCTTCGGCGGTAGCTGTACTTTACTGTTTAATCTTGGCTTTTGTCTATCGGGAAATTACCGTAAAAGACCTTCCTAATATCTTAATCAACTCGGTTTCTACGACAGCTATTGTTATGCTACTCATTGGTACTTCCATTAGCATGTCCTGGATCATGAGCTTTGAAAATATTCCGCAAAGTATCACTGAAACATTAATTGGTATCAGCGACAATAAGATAGTCATTCTGTTGATTATCAACTTGATACTACTGTTTGTTGGAGTGTTTATGGATATGACACCAGCGGTGTTGATCTTTACACCTATCTTTTTGCCAGTGGTTACAGAGCTGGGAATGGATCCCACACATTTTGGTATTATCATGGTGCTCAATCTGTGTATTGGATTGTGTACCCCACCAGTTGGTTCAGTACTCTTTATTGGAGTAGGGGTAGCCAAGACGACGATTCAGAAGGTCATAAAGCCATTATTACCGCTATTTTTAGCTATGTTAGTGGCGCTTATTATCGTCAGCTACGTACCTGGTTTAAGTCTGTGGTTGCCGAGACTATTTGGATTCTAGGCTCTTGTACTCGGAAGCCAAAGTGGTTTGGGATTCGAAACTTTTTGAATGCAGTATGACTGGCCAAATCGGTCAGGAAATAATGAAACGCTGACTGTTATGATCAGGTCAAGAGTTTCCAAACCTCTTTTGTCAGCTTATTCTAACTTGAAAAGTTGCTTGAATTAGAGTCATATTTGAAAAAAGGGTTATATGAGTAGAGAAGAAATCTGTCAACAGATTATTGACAGCAGCATTATTGCCATTGTCAGAACCCCGCAACCAATAAAACTGGTGAAATTGGTTGAAAGTTATGCGAAAGGAGGAATCACCTCTATCGAGATTACCATGAATACTCCTGGCGCTTTGCAAGCGGTGAAGGAAATCTCTAGCCAAATGCCTGAGGTGCAGATTGGAGTCGGAACTATTCGTAATACCGGAGAAGCGGGCCGAGCCATCGAACACGGTGCGCAATATTTGGTCACTCCCATTACTGACCCGGAGATTATTGAGATTGCCCATAAGAATGACATCCCCGTAGCTATGGGCGCCTTCACTCCGACAGAGGTGTACAATGCTCATCAATTTGGAGCTGACTTGATCAAATTGTTTCCTGCGGGTAACCTAGGTGTGTCCTATATGAAAGCCGTTTTGGCTCCAATGCCGCCAATAAAAATTGTACCGACGGGAGGAATTAACTTGGACAATGCCCGGGCTTGGCTGGATGCGGGTGCAAGTGCTTTAGGAGTAGGTAGTTCCTTAGTTGACCCAAGGTTAATTGAGAAAGAAGACTTCGACGGATTAACAGAATTAGCTCGCAAATTTACCAGTCTTGTACAATTATCTACTTAGCTTTGCCTCCAGATGATGATCATCGTTAAGAAGTAAAGCATGGAGGATAAATCGATCAGTCTTAATAAGTTTATTAGCCAAACTGGAATCTGCTCTCGTCGAGAAGCGGATCAATGGATATTAGATGGGCGTGTGAAGATCAACGGGAAGCCCACACAAAAGGGTAATCGCGTTTTCTCAGGAGATAAAGTCACTGTTGATGGAAAACCCTTAAAAGCAAAGCCTAAACCTATCTACTTGGCCTTCCACAAACCTGTAGGTATAACCTGTACGACAGACCGAAGGGATAAGGACAATATCATTGATTTTTTGAAATACCCTGCCCGTATATTTCCCATTGGCCGCCTTGATAAAGCTTCTTCTGGCCTCATTTTCCTCACCAATGACGGAGATATAGTCAATGAAATCCTCCGCGAAGAAAACCAACACGAGAAGGAGTATATCGTCAAAGTGAACCGACCCATCAGCAATCGATTTGTGGAACGGATGAGTCAGGGAATTCCGATTTTAGGTACCAAGACTAAGCGTTGTATTGTCGAGAAACAATCCAAGTTTGTATTTCGGATTATCCTCACGCAGGGTCTTAATCGCCAGATTCGCCGTATGTGTGAATTTTGCGATTATAAGGTCGTTAGCCTAAAGCGAGTTCGAATCATGCAGGTTCGATTGGGACAATTGCAGGTGGGGAAATGGAGACATCTCTCAGACAAAGAAAATCAGCAGATTAGACGGCAAATCCAACAGCCTAGGAAACGGAAATCTTGATACTACAACTAGCGGACAGATTGAGAAGTAGATAGCTTCTAAGCGGAGCATACTTGAAATGACAAAGGAAAAAATCATACAACTACATAGATTCGGTACATAGCTATGGATGCCAATATGGTGTTTCACATATTGATTGCTTTTGGTGCATTTCAGGCACTTTTTATTGCCTTAGTACTTCTTGCGCCTGGCAAGCAACGTTTGGCAAAACGACTATTTGCGGTATTACTCTTCATTGAAGGACTTACTTTGATCGAACGTTTGTTGGCAGATACGGAACTGATTCGTTCTGTACCTCATCTTTTAGGTATCAGTTACCCCTTGAGCTTTATCAAACCTCCCCTGATCCTTTTTACGGCAAAAGCCATTATCGATAGCAACTTCAGTTTCCGTAGAAGCCAGCTATTTCACTTTATCCCCTTTTTTTTCTTCTTGCTCCTGAACATTCCTTTCTACTTCTTAACTGCAGCGGAAAAACTAGCTTTTGTGCAGCAGTTCCTGCAAAAGATACCCGCTTATAATAGTTTTGATTTTTACCTCTTTTTGGCATTTTATGCTTATATCGGAATCTATTTAGTACTGACAGTGAGACTGCTTGGTAACTATCGAAAGCACATAAAAAACAACTTTCTAGTCAACTGGCATTTACGTGTTCTACAGTTATACGCCCTAGTCATGTTGGTTAACCTAATCTATTTTTTAATCCTTCCATCTGGTCTGCTTGAGGTTCCGATATTTCATAAAGTAAGTATGCTGGTGATGACCTTTTTGATCCAATCTATTGCTTATAGTTTCTTTAGCTCAGCGGATATATTTGCTCAAGGTGTACAAGCAGATTTAAGCAAACTGGATCAACGAAGCAAAGATGAACAAAGGATCAAAGCTCAATTTGAAGTGCATAAAGTCCATCTCGATGATACGATAAGTCTAGACAAATTTGCTGCCAGTATGCAACTCCCTAAAAAATATGTATCTGATTTAATCAATCAGGGCATGGGATGCACCTTTAAAGACCTACTGAATGAGTACAGAATCAAGGAGGCAATACAACTTATGCAGCAATATAGAGAACCGAAGAAAAGTCTCATTGAAATTGCTTATTCTTCTGGCTATACCAACAAGGTCAGTTTCTATCGTAGCTTTAAAAAGATAATGGGAATGGCACCTTCTGACTATTACCAAATACTTTCGAATCCAAAAAGTAAGCCTACACCAAAATAGGCGGTTACAAAATCGTTTTGTAATGCTGCGGTCGAGCAAAAGTTGTACCTATGTAGGAGTCTATCCTTATTTAATCACTTAGAAACAGAATCCTTATGTCGGACACAGACAAAGAGCTTTGGAAAAAACGCCTGGTTTTTTATGATGAACTAGTAGCAAAATGCCCTGCTTTTGAGCGTAAAGGCAAAACAATGCCGTATACTTCTGCTAATGGCTATATGTTTTCACTTTTAAATAAGGCAGGGGAATTAGGTGTTCGACTGCCCAAAGCGACCGGAGAAGCATTTATAGAAAAACACAATTCTGGGAAATTCACTTCGCATGGCGCAACAATGAGAGGGTATGTACTCATTCCTGAAGATTTGTTTAGTAAGCCTAGTCTACTAATTGAATTACTAAATGAAGGACATAAATATGTCATGTCATTGCCACCAAAGTAACTGGAACTGAACCTAAGGTAGGGCAAAAGCTGACTTGGGTTGGCTCGGCTTCAACTAAAGGAACTTCTGTGTGGATGGCTAAATCTCAGTTATGCCTACCGAAGGATGATCTGAAAGTAGGCCATTTCCTTTAAAAGCCTTTTCTTTGAAGCTAAAAGTACAGCGATGAGTCAATTCAGACATTTTGAGATCACCATTAGAGATTATGTAGCCCAAGTGTCCTTCAATCGTCCGCACAAGGCCAATGCCATGCATATGGAGGCTTGGGAGGAAATGCAGCAGATCTTTGAAAGAATGGATGAATTGGAGGAAGTTCGAGTCATCGTGTTGACTGGGGAGGGCAAACATTTTTGTGCAGGAATTGATTTAGATCTCCTTACTAGTATTCACGAGTATCAAACTATAAAATGCGAAGGTAGAAAGCGGGAGGCCTTGCGACGATTCATTTTGAAACTACAAGATACGATTACTGCGATTGAAAAGTGCCGAAAGCCAGTTATTGCGGCCATTCACCGTGGGTGCATCGGTGGTGCTGTAGATATCGTCACTGCCTGTGATATGAGATATTGTACCCAAGATGCTTATTTTACGATTAAAGAAATTGATCTTGGATTTGCTGCTGATATCGGAACGCTACAAAGACTCCCGAAGATTATCAACCCTGGTATGGCAGCTGAGTTAGCTTACACAGGACGAAATGTAGCCGGAGAGGAAGCCCGCGAATTAGGCTTAGTGACACGGGTCTATGCCGATCAATCCACGATGATGGAGGAGGTCATGCAAATTGCTACTGCTATTGCCGCTAAGTCGCCCTTAGCTATTCGTAGTACCAAGCAGATGCTTTTATACAGCCGAGATCATTCCGTAGCAGAATCCTTAGACTATATGGCGACTTGGAATGCAGGGGTTTTATTATCTAAGGACTTGATTGAGGCTTTTCAAGCTACCATGGAAAAACGAGAACCAGAATTTAAATAAGTTACTACTACCAACATGAGATTTTTCTATCTACTAATTAGCCTGGCCATCCTACTAGGCTGCCAACGTAAGTCAACTACATCAAACATTCAAGGCGAAGCACCTTGGATTCAATTATTTAACGGGAAGGATATGTCAGGTTGGACACCCAAGATTAGAGGTTATGACTATGGCGTCAATTTTGGCAATACCTTTCGGGTAGAAGATGGGATTCTAAAGGTTTCCTATGAAGAATATGACCGCTTTGATGGCCGTTTTGGCCACTTGTTCTACGAAAAGCCTTTTTCTAATTATCGATTGCGAGTCGAATACCGTTTTGTAGGTGAACAATTGCCGGATGGGCCTGGGTGGGCGTATCGTAACAATGGCCTAATGCTACATTGTCAGGATCCCAAAACTATGCTGAAGGATCAAGATTTTCCGGTGTCCATTGAAGCTCAAATCTTAGGTGGTAACGGAAAGGATGAACGATCTACTTGTAATCTTTGCACGCCGGGGACACATGTAGAAATGGATGGCAAATTGATCAAACGGCATTGTATCAGTTCAAGTTCAAAGACCTTCCATGGAGATGATTGGGTAAATGCAGAATTTGTTGTTTATGGAGATTCTCTCTTCCAACATATCGCGGAGGGAGATACTGTCCTGGTGTATAACAAATCTCAGATAGGAGGAGATTTGCCTGAGGGCTTTCCATTAAGGGAAGGGACTCCATTAAAGAGCGGTTATATATCTATCCAAAGTGAGACCCATCCTACAGAATTCAGAAAAATCGAAATCCAGGAAATCTTTCCCTGACAATTTTTGCGGTTAGTCCTTTAGTTAGAAAAATAGCATCTCTTGGAAGCGAGAATTTTGACTAAATGGTTGACTCAAAAACACAAAAATTGACAGAGACCAAGAAATAATTGAGCTATGGCCATTCACTTGCACAGATCTGATGCAATGGACGCACATTTCAGATCCTTAGTACAGCAACTTGATGCTGATTTGGATGATCGATACGGTTCACAGCAGGATTTTTATGGTCAATTCAATGCACTGGATAGCATTAAATATGTAGTTGTGGCCTACGAAGCAGAAGAGCCTATTGCTTGTGGAGCCATCAAAGCTTTTGATGCTCAGGCAATGGAGGTTAAAAGGATGTTTGTGCAAAAGCAGGCGCGGGGAAAGGGGGTGGCCACGCAAATTCTAAATGAATTAGAAGATTGGGCCCGATTTTTAGGATATGCGGCCTGTATTCTGCAATTGGCAGGCAATCAAGCAGAAGCCTTGGCCTTGTACCATAAGAATGGTTATAGGCAAACGGCCAATTTTGGCCAGTATATTGGCGATGAGGATAGTATCTGTATGCGCAAGGAATTATAATTATTACACTGACTTCTCACTGAAATATCTCCATTTGTTCGTTCCCGAATAAACCAAGCATATTTTCCATTAAACATTAAACATTAAACATTAAACATTAAACATTAAACTACTTCCTCAACAACTTCCCGCGCATCAATTCATCAATTACAGCCTTACGCATACGCACACTCACAGGCACCTTATGCGCCCCCAGCACCAATTGATTACCCTCAATAGCCTCTACCTTTTCCTTGGCTACCACATAGGATTTATGGATTTGTAAGAATTGATCTTTTGGTAGCATTTCTAGGGCTTGTTTTAGCGGAACTAAAGTCATGATCTTCTCTGTCGCCGTATGGAACAGAATGTAGTTTTGCATACTCTCGATGTAGAAGATTTCTGTCACTTCTAGTTTGACCAATTGCTGGTCGGTTTTGACAAAAATGAAATCCTGCTCCTCTTTAGAATTTTTTTCTGCTAACGGCCTGAAACGTCTAGCCTTATTAGCAGCTTGAAGAAACCGTTGGAAGGAAATGGGTTTCAGTAGATAATCAACTACATCAAACTGATAACTTTCAATCGCATACTCCGGGTGAGCAGTAGTGAAAATAACCAGTGGAGAAGAGGTTAACGTCCCAAGCCATTCCAGCCCACTCATAATGGGCATTTGAATGTCTAGAAAGACAAGGTCAATATCTTTTTCTGAAAGGAGGTTATTCGCCTCTAAGGCATTCTTGCAACAACCTTTCAATTGCAAGAAATCGATCTCAGTCACATAGCGAGCAAGTGCGTCCCTTCCAATGGGTTCATCATCAACAATTAAGCAGTTTAGGTTGTCAGTTTTCATTGGCTGCATTTTAACGGAATATGCAATGATACCTGGAACATTCCATTTGATTCTTGTATGTCTAAAGCAAAAGTTGAGCCATAGATCAGTTCGAGTCGTCTACGTACATTGAGTAAGCCTATTCCGCTATTGTTGCTATTACTCTTGCTGGGCTGTTTCTCTTGGAAGGTATTAGAAATCTCCATCTTCAGACGCTCATTGACTATTGCAATCTTCAAATTTAGTCGATTGTCTTGTTTCTGTGGGAAATGACTCAGGTGTTTAAAAGCATTTTCCACTATAGGAATGAGTAGGAGTGGAGCCACCTCGTAAGGCTCCTTCGTAAAAGGTAGTGTGGTGGTTATTTCAGCCTGTTCTCCCTTTCGAATTTCCTCCAAGGATATGTAATTCTGCAAATTTAGTAGCTCTTTATTTAGATCGATGTAATCTGCTCTACATTCATATAGTTGGTAACGCAGCAATTCGCTCAATTGTAATAGGGTGTCTTTGGCTAGGCCCGGTTGCTGGTCGATCAGATGATAAATACTATTGATCCCATTAAAGAGCGAATGTGGATTAATTTGTGCCCGCAAAAATGCCAACTCTGCTTCCAACTTTTCTTGCAGAGCTAACTGATGCTCACGCTTTTTTCGGATTAACTCCAACGGCATATGATAAGCTAGCCCCAGTGCCCAGAAGCTGAAATTGATTAATAAAGTTTGCCAGAAAGCTCCCTTCGCCAAGGCTATGATGGCTGGTAAATTGGGAACTCGAATCAAGAAGCTACCAAATACACCATCTATCAAGACTTCGATGATTTGACAGCAAACCAAGAGCGCTATACTTCCTATCCAAAACCAAATTCTTTTCTTTTTATAGAAGCTAGGGAAGAGCCAAAAAGCATTGCCATAGAACAGAATGGCATTGAATACGTAACCATACAGGACCGCAATCCAAAGACTGCCATCCGTTCCGGAAAAGAACATCCAGTCCCACCCTTGGAAACCAGCAATTGCCAATAGTAGGCTCCAAAAAGCCAGATGTAGCACCCAATCTCCCCAGAACCCTGAGAAGAGGAATGGAATCTTATCGCTGGTGGACGATTCGGACATTAGTTACCTAGTTTTTCATTCAATTTAGCTCGAAAAGCCGGACTTGTTAAGATTTCTAGCTCGAAAGCATTCATGGATTGTTGCAAGCGCTGTGAGGATAATAGCGAAAGATTGTTAAAGAAGTAAGCCAATTCAATGGTATTGCCCGATTTATCAGTTGCGTAACTAGCCTTAGTCAATACCCACAAGGTACTCCCTCCTTTCATTCCTGCATGTTGCAACCATTGTTGATTGGCTGGATTGCTCATTAAGCGCTCCATCACGGGGTCGAGAAATTTGTGTACAGTTTCACTGAAGTAAGTTTTGCTGTTCAGTTTTTTCATGAGGCTTGCATAAACCTGTGGACTAGACCCTGGAAGGTAATTTGACCAAATGTATTGAAAGTCATGATCAAGACTTACTTTCCGAAAATCTGCTTTTAATTGATTCACTTCTTCTGTGCGAAGCCGCTGATGGAATTCAGCTGCTACTTTGCCAAATGCTTCCTGTCCCATATCCCTGATTTTTGCATTAAGTTGCCCACTTTCCTTCCATTCGGGAAAAGCCAGCGGGACCATTAAAGAACCGACTGGAGGAAATATTTTATCATGCGGAGTGAGATCAAGTCGATCGAGATTCGCATTAATTTTATCTAAGCCCAGTTTCCAAATCAAGAAATCTGTATTGGCATTTGAACTGTACTGGATCATGCCTGCGGCAACTTCTTTGAGTTTCACTGTCCCGTCTTTTTCCTTACCTAGACGCTGGATTTCCTTGAGCCAGGCAGGATGGGCATTCCCGTCGGTGTTGGCCAGATAGAAGCGATCCAAATCACTAAGTGCTATATCTTCTTCTGGATCGAGTTCAGCTGCTGCTGCTTGTTCAGCGTAGGTGATGGCGACCACGATTTTCATGGTACTAGCTAGCGGCGATTTCCGGTTGCTATTCAAATCGGCCAATACCGAATCATTCCGCACTAAGTAGAGGGAAGACTTATCGGGGTTTTCTAGCATATAGTCTAGTACATAGTCTGGATTAGGAGCTAGGTAGGTGAATGCAGTCAATACTAAAAGAAGTATAAAGCCACCGATGACGGATAAAACGATCAAAAAAGGTTTCATAAGCATTGAAAGTTATAATTCATAATCAATGCTACAAAACTAATGGCGAGATTTTCTCCTGACAAAAAGTATTTATGACCGTAGGGAAAGCCTTGATGAGCGTTGCATGGCAAGCAGGAGAACGAAGAAATGAAGAATTGGCGGGAGATATTGCCCAAAGACAAACGCAGAGATATGCTAAGTATCCCTGCGTCTGGAAGTGTTTATCTTGAGTTGATTATGTCAACCTGTATTTACATTACATGATCTACCGGATCACAACTTTCTGAAAGTATTGGTTATCTCCTTGTAGAATCACTAAACCGTATAAACCAGCTGGCAATCCACTAATATTTAAGGTTTGTCGATCAGCAGGGCGGCCAAGAGCTGGAGATTTTACCATTCTACCTTGCGTATCCACTAGTCTTACCTGATAAGGTGCATTTTCACTAAGACTGGACTCGATGAACAATTGTCCACTGGCTGGATTTGGGTAGACGCGAAAATCCGCATTATCTTCTATTGCAATGGTATTGCTTACACTTTGATCGATCAATCCGCTTCTTTCATTCTCCAAGACGCTTCTCATAATCGCGATTTGCCCTTTGGTAAATGAATTTAGACATTCTTCATTGGCATAATCCATGAAGTTTTCAAACATATCTAATTTATCACCTTCTCCATCTTCGCAAGTGTTCTGCACTGGATCACAAGCAAATTGACTGGAAACGCCTTGTTGAGGAGTGTCGCTAACACCGTCATCAGCATTACAATCTGGAATACCTAAGATAGAAAGTAGTCCATCTCCCCAAATGTGACGTAAGCCTAAGTAATGGCCAACTTCGTGGGTAATAGTTCTGCCTCTGATGGGAATTGTTACCTCGTCTAGACCGAGCAATCCGCTAGCTGTATGTGTTCCCGTTCTTCGGAAAACTTCTTGGTGGATCACAACACCATCTACTTCTGGAGAGGGAGCATTAGCCCCTTCAGGCCAGTGTTCGAGGTCTGCAGGAGGATAAGCATAGCCAAGCAGACTGCCACCTTCGATGTTGCACACCCAAATATTTAGATATTTCTGGGTATCCCAAGCATCACTTCCACCTTCTGCCCCTTGCTTTACATTATCGGGAAGGCTTCCTCCCAAAAGATCTAACTCGAAAGTGGCTTCTGTTTGAACCCTCTCAACACCAGCGAGTTCAAATTCGATGAAAGGGTCTCCAACAACATCCATGAATTCACTTCTGATAAGATCGGCATCCGCATTTTTTCTTCGAAAATCCTCATTCAGTACATCGATCACATCTAGGATGCGTTCCTGTGATACATTTTGTGTGTCATTTTGGTAAACGACGTGTACGACTACTGGAATTCTGTAGATCTCAAGATCTTTTTCCAGCATGGGCTGCTTGGCTGCAGCCTGTAAAAGTTGATCGGCATTGGCTTTAAAACCAGGAAACTGTTGTTCTAACGTGTGTACATAGTGATCATAACCACAACCTTTCGGTGCGGCAGGTAGGTTTTGTGCTTGCCCAAAAGTAAAGGTAGAGCAAACAAGAAGCATGAGTAGTACGCGATTCATAGCATGACTTTTGTGGGACGTAGTGGAGGTCTACCATGACCATAGCAGCGGGTATTTAGTCTACCCTGGTGCAGCGCTGCACTAGACAACAGGATAAGCTATACCAACTAGCCAAATGGGCAGACCTTTCGGCTCCCGGTTATGATAGGGCAATGAAAAAGTGCTTAGGCACTGTGTGGAGAAAATAGAAATGTTGCGGCGCGAAGATAAGGGCAAATCCCAAATTTTACAAATAGTACTTTATTATTTATGTGAAAAAAATATAATATTAGTATCCTAAAACTACACTTTATAACAAGTACAACGATTTAATATATGGATTTTCAAGAGTTTAAGGATAGTCTGTCAAATGATACACCCCCAAGCGGAATTACGGAGGAATTGATAGCTATGTGGTATGCAGGAAAGGACAATTGGGATCAATCCCACAACATTGCTCAAGATATCCCCAATAGCAATGGGGATTGGATACATGCTTACTTGCATCGTTGGGAAGGAGATGAATGGAATGCTTCCTACTGGTATAGAAGAGCTGGTAAGGCCAAGCCCTCCTATTCATTAGTTGAGGAATGGAATGTGATCGTGCAAGCCTTATTGTAGGTGCTAAATTGAACTAGTTTTTAGCGGCTTCTTTGGCATCTAAGCGTTCAAAGCGCTTCACCTTCTTACGACTCTTGAAGGGCACATAGCGATAAGGATGATCCTTGAGGTCATTTGACAGTGAGTCCGCATTGGTAATTAGGCGTTGAAGGTTGTAATATAACTCATCGTCCTTCATTAATTTACCTAATGTTCCTTCTCCTTTACTAATTCCTCCTACAGTGGCATTAACTCCGTCAAGGGTGCTGGTAGCAGAAGCCAAGGTCTTTTGTAGATCTTCCAAGGTTTGCTGGAATTCTCCGATCGTCTGGTCTAGATTAGCAGCAGCCAGTTGACTGGTAAGCGTATCGGCATTATCCAGGACACTCGCCAATGTTTCTTTCTTCTCATCCAAGGTACCTGTGACACTTTCTAAACTGCCTAGCGTATTTTTGATTTCCTTACTTAGGAGGCCATTTAACTTGGCGGAGGCGACGGAAAGCTGGCCAGTAGTCGCATCGAGGTTTCTAAGCGTTTTAGCCAAGGGGTTTTGGCTCTCAACACTTAGGAATTTTTGATCAATTGAATCCATCAAAACCAGAAGGGTAGACTCCAATTCCTTAATATATAGCTCAAGGTTATCCGTTCCCACCATGCTGCCGATCAACCCTAGAGTCTCGCCCTGCAAAAAAGATCCCACCTCAGCACAATCTACACCATTGCAAGATTTTTCATATTTCAACATCACATCCATGCTTCCCATCACGCTAGTAGTGGCAATAACAGCACGAGTATCTTTCGGAATACTAATGTCTTTATCCAGTTCTAATACTACGAGTACCTGCTCTTTTTCGCCGGGCAACAGTTTGACACCAGCCACCGTACCTACATCTACACCGTGGATCTTCACATCTGTTCCGATTTGTAATCCACTCACATCATCATATAGTACCTGATAAGAATTGGTCTTAACCAGGATGTTGTTGCCAATGATGAACTTGTATCCCCAGAAGGCAAGGGCAATGGTTACAATAGCAAGAATCCCGATTTTTATTTCATTAGACATCTGACAAGGGTTTAAACGAACCGCAAATGTATGCTTCTAATAGGATAAATCCGTGATTTTGAGAAAAATTTTCTCCTCCGGGACAATTCACAAAGACCGCTACAAAACAAAGTATACGGACTATTGGATATTGGAGGAACAGATAATTCTCCGGTTGTATGACGATGGGTTGGTTTTATCCTATGAAACACTCGGATATAACACCTCAGCAGCGCTAGAGTTGAACAGGGCCCATAATTTTAAGAAACAGAAGCTGATCTTATTGCCCCAGTTCTTGCCTTGCTTCTTGCAAAGGAACCTTTTTGCCATCCTTGTAAGCGACAATAAAGGCATCCTTGAAACCTTGTTTCTGCACTTGAAGTTTGGCTGCGAAAGCTTGCTGGAAATTTAGGAAATGCCGAGCTTGATATTTGAATAGGCGATTTTCCTGAATAACCTCGATCCGATAACTTACCTGTTGCCATTTTGCGGTCCCGGTGGACAACGGCTTGGGAGAGGCTGCAAGCTGTACACAAAACCGGATGTTCTGTTGTCTGGCACGCTCAGATGTAGTAGGAGGTCGATTAGAAGAAGGAGCCGCTGTTTTACTAATGTTGGTAGCTGGCGGGATCGGGGCCCGTTTTGTTTGAGTAGAAGGCAGGGTATAGCTGGCCTTCTCGTCTGTACTATGGTAACTCCTCCCTTGTGGATGAGTTGTGTTAGCCTGCGGCGTTTTGGATATCACCATGGGTTCCGGTTCAACTTTCACCGCTGGGCGATCAAAGTTTGGCTTGGTATCTAGCGGGTGTGCGGTAGTAGGTTGACTTGCAGATCGGAATTGCTGCGTGTGAGCCTGAGCGGGAGCCGATTTGATTGGCTGCTCTACCAATACCTTTTTTTCTACTGTTTTAGGTTCATCATATTGAATGCTATTGGATGTCTGTAATGGTCGAACACCTTTGCGCTCCTGAATGCTACCACTAGCTAAGGCAGGAGCAGTGGTAATCTGTCCCCCTTCGATTTCATATTTATATTCAACAAAAGCCTCTAGGATAGCATTGGCAATTACTTCTTGTCCAACTGCTGTCTTGAGATAGGCTTCTTCTCTTCTACTACTCAAAAAACCAGCCTCAATCAAGATGCTTGGCATAGCTGTCTCTCGAAGCACTAAAAAGCCTGCTTGTTTTACACCTCTACTTTTTCTTTCTGCTTCCGCAAAACGTTTTTCAACCTTATTGGCTAGTAATATACTTTGATCCAGGAAAGCATTTTGAAACATGCTGAGCATGATATGTCCTTCCGGTGAATTTGGGTCATACCCCCCATAGGTTTGCTGATAATTGTCCTCGTGTAAAATCGCGGCATTTTCTCGTTTGGCCACCTCCAGGTTTTCATCTGCAGTGTGGAGTCCCATCACATAAGTTTCACTGCCACGAGTAGCACTACTTCCTGGCATGTAATTGCAGTGAATGGAAATGAACATATCAGCATTATTGCGATTGGCTATAGCTGCACGTTCTTGCAAAGGGATAAAAACATCTTTATCTCTAGTTAAAATTACACGAAGGCCTGGCATCCGTTCTTGCATCAATTGTGCGAGTTTCTTGCTGATAGCCAGCGCAATATGTTTTTCTCTGGAATGTGCTCCTGAACAACCAGGATCATGCCCTCCGTGTCCCGCGTCTATCACAACTGTTTTTACTTCGAAGGGTATTTCGGACTTTTCGCTTTCTTTGATAACTTTGCGCACCTCATCGAACCAAACCTCGTAAATGGAGGAATCAATAGGTTCGACTTGATGATTAGAGATGGAGTGCGGATGAATGGATAATGAAACGTTAAACCCGTTAAGGAGCAAAGGCAGAAACGATAGTGTCAACGTTTGGATAAGGGTTATGACTTTTTTAGACATAGGATATGGAAGTGTTTCCTGCTTTTTTTAGCGGTAATTTTTACAAAATAACGTAATTAATCGATTGAAAACAAAAGTAGTTCATACATTTTTCTTTGTCATATTTACGTTCTGGCAGCTTTTTAGCCAAGAGCGGCCGACTTTGAATGTGGATACGGCAAGGAGTATACTGGAACAACAATTGTTGGTGCCACTGTCTCAGGATACAATTCCTTCAGACTCGATAGGCTTGACCAGAGATTCCCTTGGTGTTGCTATAGATACTTTGCTTCCTAATTTGGCGAGGATAAGTTATTCAAAAGATTCACTAGAGGCTGAGGTCAACTATGATGCTCAGGATTCTATGATCTACGATATCGCGAGTAAAAAGATTCATTTGTACGGTAGTGCAGTGGTGACTTACCAAACCATAAAACTGGAAGCTGCTCATATCATTCTGGATTGGAATACTAATATCGTAACGGCTGAGGCCATGCCGGATAGTACGGGAAGGCCGGCGGGTTTGCCTGTTTTTGCCGATGGAGAACAGAACTTTACAGCCGACCGGATGCTGTACAACTTTGACACTAAAAAAGGAGTGGTCTACGATGTAACTACGGATTATAATGATCTCGTGGTACTAGGCAAAAAGTCCAAATTTATTACCGGAGAAGAACCTAAGGACACCAGTGAGATTCGAAAAGATATTATTTACAGTGAGAATGCCATCTTCACGACTTGTACGCATCCAGAGCCGCACTTCGGCATCCGCAGTAAAAGGCAGAAAGTTATACCCAACAAATTGGTAGTAGTAGGTCCATCTAACTTGGAAATCATGGGCGTGCCCACACCACTTTGGCTACCTTTCGGTTTTTTCCCTATTTCATCTGGACGACGCACCGGCTTGCTTTTCCCTCGAGATTATGAGTATTCACCGGCTTGGGGTTTTGGTCTACGAGATATTGGCTGGTATTTCCCCTTAGGAGAACACTTTAATCTTTCCCTGACTGGTGATATCTATATCAAAGGTACTTGGGGCGTGAGAGCTCAATCCAATTATAACAAGAGATACAAATATTCAGGCAACTTTGTCATCGGCTATGATAAGCGGCGACAAGAGGCTAATGATGGCACAATTAGTAGCCCAACATCATTCCGCCTGACCTGGTCACATAATCAAGCCGCCTCGGCTCACCCTACCAACCGCTTTGGAGGCTCCATTAACTTTCAAACCAATAACTATCAATCACGGGTATTTAATGACGCTGCCAATGTATTGCAGAATCAACTGAACTCTAACTTCAGCTTTACCAAAAATTGGCAGGACAAACCTTTGACCTTATCTGTGGCTTTCTCCCACAGTCAAAATAACCGGGATTCATCTATCACGGTCAATTTCCCAAATGTTCAGTTTGTTACGCAAACACTCTACCCTTTCCGCAAGAAAGTGCCCCTGGGTAAGCGAAAATGGTATGAAGACATCACCTTTAGGTATCAAGGAGAGACCAGGAGTACATTAACCAATAAGGATAGCATTTTCTTTAGCTCAGAAACCCTGCGCAATGCCAGGATTGGCGCCAAACATACCTTAAACACGGGGACTTCTTTTAAGGTTTTTAAATATTTCAGTTTAAACCCAAGTGTTAATTATCAAGAAGTCTGGAATTTCAAAACTAAACGGAAAGATTTCATCGAAGATATCCAATATGACACTACCTTCAATAGTAGTACAGGAGAACAAGAAATCAGAGTGGTGCGACTAGGAGAAGTAGTAGATACACTAGTCAATGGCTTTAGGCCCTATCGAACCTATTCTGCCGGAGTTAGTTTGAATACACAAATTTATGGTACGTTACGTTTCAAGAAAGGCCCTATTCGGGGCTTGCGTCATGTGATCAAACCCTCCCTGAATTTTGGTTTTGCACCGAACTATTTGAGCGAAGGTCTAGGGTATTATGACTATGTGCAAGATGCTTTTATTGAAGATGAATTTGATAGATACTCTATTTTTGAAGGTGGGGTATATGGTGCTCCTCCTGCCAGTGACCAACAGATGGCGATTGGCTATACCTTGAACAACCTGTTTGAGGCTAAAGTATTCTCCAAGAAGGATTCCACTGATCGCAAGGTCAAACTAATGGACAATTTCATTATTAGCGGACAATACAACTTTGCGGCTGATAGTTTGAAATGGAGCCAGGTCAGTATGCGCGGTAACACACGTTTATTCAAAGGGATGACCAACATTCAAATGAATGCTACTTTTGACCCTTATATTCGGGAATATGATGAGTTCGGCCGGTCCACTCGGATTAACACTACTGTTTGGAAGTCCAGAAAGCGTCCAGTTGAATTTGTACGAGCCAACCTTCGAATGACTACTAATATCACGGTGCAAAAGTTAAGGGCCTTATTCCAAGGTAAAGAGGAGGAAGTGGTTGAAGATTTGCGGCCAGAAGAAGGCGATTTTCGGAATCAAAGAAGAGAGCGGCCAGTAGAAACGGACTTTTTAAGTTTATTCAATAATTTTAGAGTATCTCATAATATTGCTTTGGAATGGGATAGGATTGGCCCACGCCGAGATACCTTCGAAATCACCACGCACTCGGTGGATCTTCGAGGAAGTATTCAACTGACTGATCGATGGAGTATTAATATTAGCCGTATCGGTTATGATTTTAAAACCAAAAATCTGACCTATCCTTCTTTAGGCTTTAGCCGTGATTTGCATTGTTGGCAGATGGGGATGAATTGGGCTCCCACACGAGGCACTTACAATTTCTTTATTCAGGTTAAGCCAGGGTCATTGGATTTTCTACGGATTCCTTACGATCAAAACAATGCCGATGGCCTCAGGGCCTTCCAGTAATGTTGCTGCTTAGTCACTCGCTTGGGCTTGCCAAAACCTAACTGACGCATAGCGGTAATGAGCATTATGTCTCAATCCTTTTCGTACAATTTTTGTGGTTCTATCTTGCTAAACAGGCAGCGTTCTAGGTGTAGGAAATGCGCCCAACGGTAGTAGTACTTGCAGGTAAAGAGGTGACTCAAAAATATAAGAATTGTCGAAGAACCTTTTTAATATTGCTTAACTTGCCCCAATGAAAACAGCTTCTGTAAAAGAATTAAGACTAGCTCTCTCCGAACGTTCGCCTAAGGAATTGTTGGAAATTTGTTTACGACTTTCTCGCTTTAAAAAAGAAAACAAAGAGTTATTAACCTACCTCCTTTTTGAAGCATCTGATGAGATGAGCTATATCCAAAGCATCAAGCAACTGATGGATCACGAGTTTACAGAAATCAATTCCAGAAGTTTCTTCTATATCAAAAAAAGTATCAGGAAGATATTACGTAACACCAAGAAGTACATCCGCTACTCAAAGAAGAAAGAAACAGAAGTTGAATTGCTGCTTTATTTTTGTAAAAAATTGCAGGCTTTTCGACCTTCCATCTCCAGAAATCGGGTAATGAAAAACCTGTATTATAGACAATTGGAATTCATAGAAAGGAAGCTAGAAAAACTGCATGAAGACCTACAATATGACTATGGTGTAGAGTTGGAAAATCTCAGAGAACTCTAAGCAAGTAATGTCATCATTTTCCCTCCAAATAGTTCCTTCGTCAGGAGACTATACCGAAGAGGCGTTTTCCTACAACAAGCTGAAATTCACTGCTGAAAAAGTTGCAATAAGTTCCTTATCTTAACCTACCATAAGTGTTTGTTTAGACAAGCTGTTAGATTCATCAAAACTAAACGAAATGAAAAACCCGTTTTGGCTACTAGTTAGCCTCATCTTTTTATTACCTGCCTGTACCAATACTCCGACAGAAGAAGTGGAGGAGTCTGCCGATTCCGAAGAAGAAAAGGAGATCGTTTACGAAATTCCTGAAGGATTTGAATTGGAAGAACTGTATCACCCAAAGGGGCATAGCCATGGCTCATGGGTCGCGCTTGCAGAAGGCGAAAACGGTCAGTTTTATGCCAGTGATCAATGGGGAGATTTATATCAATTCCAAATCCCAGAAATTGGCGCAAAATTAGATTCCACGATGGTGGATAGTGTTGATCTGGAGATCGGTAGAGCGCATGGCTTACTTTGGGCTTTCAATAGTTTATATGTCAGTGTGAATGCTCGTTGGGAGGATGATGAAGGGAAACAATTGAGAGAAAATGGGAGCGGCGTATATCGATTGAGAGACACAGATGGCGATGGGAAACTGGATAGTCTAAATATGCTGTTGAAGCTAGAAGGAGATGGAGAACATGGCCCACACAGTTTGGTGTTAAGTCCAGATGGGCAGGAGATCTACTTCATTGCTGGGAATCATACGCTAATACCAGAGGAGCTAACTGAGAATAGTAGGCTGCCAGCTACCTGGGCAGAAGACAACCTATTTCCGCCTTATCTAGATGCCCGAGGTCATGCCAACGATATTGAAGCGCCAGGTGGATGGATTGCCAAGACGAATCCTGATGGAAGTGATTGGGAGCTAATTAGTGCTGGTTTTCGAAACCCTTTTGATATGGGCTTCAATCAAGACGGGGAGCTATTTGCTTTTGATGCAGATATGGAATGGGATATTGGAATGCCGTGGTACCGCCCGATCCGCATATGTCATGTAACCAGTGGAAGTGAATTTGGTTGGCGCACAGGTTCTGGTAAATGGCCTTCTTATTATACAGATAACTTACCTGCTGTGGTAAACTTGGGGCAGGGGTCGCCGACAGCGGTAGTAATGGGAAAAGACCTTGATTTTCCAGCTAAGTATAAGACAGGAATGTTTGTGTTTGATTGGAGCTTTGGTACTACCTACTATGTGGAACTTGAAGCTAGCGGAAGTACCTACCAGGGGAATAAACAAGAGTTTTTCAGTGGCACTCCTTTGCCTTTAACTGATGCCATTGCGGGACGTGACGGTGCTTTGTATTTTGCATCGGGTGGTAGAAAATTAGATTCTCGCTTCTATCGTTTACGATACACTGGCCAGGGAGCTACAGCAGGTACCTTGACAGCCGGAAACGATGGCCAACAGTTGCGCCAATTGCGGAAACGATTAGAAGCACAGCACCAGGAGGGGACTACTGCTGATGTAGACCTCATATGGGAGAACTTGAATCATGAAGATCGTTTTATCAAATATGCCGCACGGGTGGCTTTGGAACACCAGAAGCCTAGTAGCTGGAGAGGAAAATTGAAAGCGGAGGAAGATGCTGACCGGATCATACAAGCAGCGATTGCTTTAGCACATGGAGGACTAGGAAAGGACAAACCTATGTTGCTGGGCAAATTAAATCCAATGGAATGGCAAGGACTAAATAAGGGACAACAATTGGGGCTTCTTCGTGCTTATGGATTAATTGGGATGCGATTAGGAGGCTTTTCAAAACAGCAAGCACGAGAGGCGGCTAGCGGGTTGACGGACTACTTCCCAACCGGCGATTATGCATTAGATCGTGAATTGGGCCAATTATTGATATATCTAGGTGATCAAAAAGCTACAGGTACGGCCATCGCTCTATTGGAAAAGCATACAAAAGAGAAAACCATTACACACCCCAACATGCTGACGGAAGAAGTGACGACCAGGAGTGAGAAGTATGGTCCTCTAATCCTGGATGTTCTGAAGAATATGCCACCTACCGAAGCCCTATTTTACGGCACACTTCTGAGTCATGCCCAAGAAGGCTGGACGAAGGAGCATAGAGAAAGGTACTTCAATTGGTTCTATGATGGATTAAATGCAAAAGGTGGACTGAGTTTTAAGCCTTTCTTTGAAAATATCCGCAAGAAGGCAATGAGTAATGTCCCGGAAGCCGAACGAGCCTACTTTGAAGAACTAAGCGGTGTGTACCAACCCGGTGAAGAACTCGCGAATTTGCCACAGCCTATTGGCCCAGGGGGGGAATATAATATGCACAAGATTGGAGGAATTGTAGGGAAAGGATTAAAGGATTATGAAGGAGATATAGCAAAAGGAAAACTTGTATATCAAGCAGCGTTGTGCAGTAGTTGTCATCGTATGCGGGGAGAAGGGGCTGGCATCGGCCATGATTTGACACAATTGCATACCCGGTATAAGCGAAATGAAATAATCGCGGCCATTTTTAGTCCTAATGATGAAATATCTGATCAATATGCTTTCACTTTATTCCATATGCAAGACGGAAAAAGGGTGGCCGGAAAAGTCTTGTCCGAAGATGATGATAAGGTCGTCATAGCACCGAATGTTTATAGTAGTGCGTATACTGTAGAATTGGCAAAATCAGAAATTGTAAAGCAAGAATTGTCTCCGATTTCCCCAATGCCATCAAATTTGTTAAATCGCTTAAATGAGGAGGAAATTACCGATTTATTTGCCTATTTACTTTCAGGTGGTGATGAGGAACATCATTATTATGGCGGAACAAAGGGTTTAGAAGAAGAGAAAGGAAAATAGGGTTTGGTGCTTTCTGACAGAAGTATTTTAGCTTTTACAACATAAAAGGAATACTGGCATTAGATCAAGCATGCATCTAATGTCAGTGCTTTTTTTGTTTTGGTATTGCATTTTTTTGTGTTATATTTGCAACCATTGACCAGTTAGACTCTGCCCTAATTTGATTATTGTTTTTGCTCTAAATTTGGTACCTCTCAATAAGTTTAAGCGCTCTTATTATGATATTAACTAACACCATTTATCAAGTTAGACCTATGACAGGCTGTTTTTATAGACTCGTATTGTAAGGGAGTCCAAAAGCCTCATTTCACTTGATCTTGGGGATACTTGCTTGCAAGGCCGTAGAGCTTTATGAGGTGAATAGTGAGGTATTTGTCCTGGCCCTATAGAGTACAGACAATAGGTCTTTTACAAGCAAAATGGGGCATAGGCGAAAAGCCTTATTAATTGCTTTCCACAAGGAAAACCAATTGTTTAATTTACAACATGCGCTCCTAACATGAAAGACACAATTACTATACGCAAGATTGAGCACCGAGGGGAAGTGCGTTTGGCACTTTACTACGAATTTAGTTTCAGAATTAATGATCTCATTAGAGAACTTCCCGGACGGAAGTGGAGTCAAACTCGGAAACTCTGGCATCTGCCTATCGATATACCTGTGGACCTCCTTCGTTCCACGTTTAGTGCCTTTGAACTCCAGATCTTTTCTGCACCTATCCGTTGCCCTGAGCCGTCTCTCCCTGTAGCTCAACAAGCAACCATTACCACTAGTCAAACTCCGATCAAGAGACAATTGGAACAAAGTGACTCTAATCCGGTTAGAATAGATCTACGAAGTGGGCTTTTGAGAATTTTCCTAAGCTATGAACTTGATGCCGTGGAATTCCTCAAAAGGCTCCGTCGGGCCTTCTGGCACCCGGAACAGAAGTGTTGGATCGTAAAGGGAACATTAGATAATCTAGATGCCCTCATTAGTCGTTTCGGAGAAGAAGCCTTCCAGGGACGTTTTTCTCATATCCATCATGTGCTACAAGCCAATGTACAGCCAAAGGGCTTAATGACCGTGAAGACTTTCGCCCTTGATGTAAAGTACCTTGAAGTGGATCTGGATTGGGACCATAGGCATATTGGCTTAGTGAAAAGAGTACCTGGTCGCAAATACCACAAAGGAGAACGCTGCTGGTTGATTCCTTCGACCAGTACAGCTGTAGCTTGTCTGGAGCAACTTTGTAAAAGAGACAATATCCAATTAATCAAAAACTTAGAGGGACAGAAGTTGTCTCCTTCACCAAAGCTCGCAACAAAAAATCCAGATGCAAAGTGGTTTGCTGGGCTGTCTCGTGAAGAATTGTTGATTTTGGAGGAATATGCTGATTCCTTGTTCAGACAATACTACAGTTATAACACGATCAAGAGTTATGTCCGATACTTCAAGCATTACCTGCAACATGTCGGTGCTGCGAGGGTAGAAGAGCTAGACAAAGGGGAGATGATCAATTATTTTGATATTTGGGTGCAGAAGGGGGTAGCAGATAGCAGTATTAATCAACTCATCAATGCCATCAAGTATTACTACGAGAAAGTTTTGGGGCAGCCGCGCTTAAAATTTGACTGGGCACGTCCCCGAAAGCGGACTCGCCTTCCGGAAGTCATGTCTAAAGGAGAGGTTCGGCAACTGTTAGCACAAATCAAGAACCACAAACATCTTTGTTTGGTCATGACAACCTATGCAACAGGCCTGCGTGCCAGCGAAGTTACTCGCCTCCGCTTGTCGGACCTATCGCCAGATCGAGGTACCCTTCGTGTCGTTCGTGGTAAAGGCAATCGAGACCGGACCGTTATGCTCTCTTCAGAGCTTTGGCAAGTTCTCTCCACCTATATCGACGCCTACCAACCCCAAGAGTGGCTTTTCGAGGGTCGCAATCCAGGAGAGCCCTATGCGGTCCGTAGTTTGCAGTCCATTGTACAGCAAGCCCGCAAAAAAGCCGGCCTGCGCAAGACGATCAGTACGCACACGCTGCGTCACAGCTTTGCCACCCACCTCCTGGAATCTGGCACTGACGTTCGCCTTATCCAGGAACTCCTGGGACATGCTAATATTGAAACCACATTGCGCTATACCCATGTCAGCGCCCGCCAACTCAGCCAAGTCGTCAGTCCATTGGATGACCTCTTGGGGCATTTGCGCGAGCAAAAGGCGTGATAATATTGTATTTTAGGCAGATATTAGGGAGTTGTAGGTCATTAAAGAAAAATGATGAGTGGAGTAATTAAGTATACACTTTTAGAATCTTGTTGGAAGGAAAGTCTAAAATGGACATTTAGCCTTGTAAATGTGTTAAGAGAGGCCAGTGGAGACAAGAATCAGAAATTAAATTTAGAAAGATCAACAAAAGAATTGATTGCTGTAAAGAACAAGTTGGATCACGAAAGAAACCAAATCTTATCAAAATTGGATCAAATAGATTTGCATGTGAAACCAGTGAGAAACTTTATTGCTGCATTGGAGAAACTACTTGATTCGACTGAAATAAATCTTTCTAAAAGGTCGAAAATGATAATGAAACCATATGATCTATTTGACTCGATTGAATTCGATTCTTTAACCAAGATGCAATTACAGAGAGATATCGAAATTGTCATGAAAAATATTGAAGAAAACTGGACCTCATTTAATCAGTCTTATGGTAGAATGTTAATAAAATTGAAGGTGAATGGAAACCGTATCGAGTTTTAGATAAAAGAGTTAGGTGAGTCATATGATAACTCAGATAGTAGAAATTCATTGGAGAACTTCATAAAGGATGTACAAAATAGTTACAATACTTAATTTGATTTTCGCACTATGTGTTTGTGAACAGCTAATTGGTCAAATTAAACCGGATTTTATTATAGATGAGAACATTAAAGAAGAGGTTGAAAGGAATATTTCCGATTCCTTATTTGGAGAAGAAATAGCAACAGAATTGTTTCTATTGTATGAGAACAAAATAATAGTAGATTATTATGAAAAAGATTCTTTGGTCATGACGACTAAGAATCGACAAGACAAAATGCCATTCAGATCATTCTTTTATGTACGAGGTGATACAATTTCAATAGATGGAGTTTATGGATTGTTCGGTGGATTTGGTTTTTCCATAAAATTCATTGACAAAAAACCAATTATTTATCATTTGTTGGCCGGAGATGATTTTCCAGAATACTCAAAAACTAAAGAAGGCAAATTGGAATATAGAATCGAAGTCCCATGCTCAAATAGTAGCCTTATTTTATCAAGAATTCCAGAATTGAATGAAGAGATAATTTATGGATTGGTAGAGTTTAATAGTGAAAAATACTATCAAATAATGGAAACATATGAGGAAGGAGAGAGTGAGACTGATCAACGAAATGAGATAAGAATGAATATGAAAATCTACTTCAAATCAAAATATATAGATTTAGGTAAAATGAAGTGAAACGACCTACAACACAGTGGAGTGCGTACATACGGCCGGTATGTGAAGGATAAATTGATTGATAAAAATGGTGAACTTACGTCGAATAACAAAGTATATTGGAAAACAGAATTTCGGCCGTACGTCGCCTCCACGGCCCGTTAGCGGATATAATGGACTAAGGTAGAGTTGTCCTTGAAAAAATAGATACTTCAAATTGATGAAATTGATGAGATAATATATCGGCGAACAGATCCCGAATTGTGAAGAAGTCCAGATTAGTTAAGACAGAATGATATCTAGAATAGTTGATATATCGGCGAATAGATACCGGTGTGTGAATAAATCCAGATTGGTTAAGAGAGGTTGATTCTAGAATAGTTGATATATCGGTGAATAGATACCGGTGTGTGAATAAATCCAGATTGGTTAAGACAGAATGATATCTAGAAGAGTAAATATATCGGCGAATAGATACTGATATGTGAAGAAGTCCAGACTGGTTAAGACAGAATGATATCTAGAAGAGTAAATATATCGGCGAATAGATATTGATATGTGAAGAAGTCCAGATTGTCTAGTACAGATCGATATGTGGATGAGTAAATATATCGGCGAATAAATACCTGTATATGGACTGGGAATAATCTTGAAGATCAATTTGAAAGGGGAATTAATGTCTTTGGGTACATCCGCTAACACAGTGGAGCGCGTACATACGGCCGGTATGTGAAAAGCAGAATGATTTATAAATGGAGTTGATTTACGGCGAATAACAGACGATATTGGAAAACAGAAATCGGCCGTACGTCGCCTCCACGGACCGTTGTGCGATATAGCTTATAACAAGATTAGAAAATGTAGATGATTTATCTTTTTAGTGGCTTAGGAGCAGATAAAAGAGTTTTCAAAAACCTAAAGATATTAGAAAAGTTTCCTCATAAATTTATAGAATGGATCAATCCGGAAGACCATGATCTGAATGGTTATGCAGAATTATTTATTGAGCAAATAGATCAAGATGAAGAAATTATCCTGATAGGAGTTTCTTTTGGAGGAATGATAGTCACAGAAATAAGTGAAATGATAGGGGTTAAGAAGTCGATATTGATTTCGAGTAGTAGGAATAGTTTGGAAATACCGAAAATATATCGATTAGCTGGAAAAGGAAAACTGATTGAAATAATGCCAAATAGATTATTGACAAAATCAAATTGGATGACAAATTGGTTTTTCGGAGTTAAGAAGCCTGAAGACCGACAACTATTGAAGAAGATATTAGAAGATACAGATACAAGATTTCTAAAATGGGCACTGAGGAGTATCATAAATTGGAAACGGAGAGATAACAGAGTCAAATTAATTCAGATTCATGGAGATTCAGATAGAATATTGTCATGGAAAAACATAAATGAAGCAAGATTAATCAAAGGTGGAGGACATCTTATGATTTTAGATAAGTCAGAAGAAATTGATAAGATTCTAAGAGAGGAATTGAAATGAAAACATCGCACAACACAGTGGAGTGCGTACATACGGCCGGTATGTGAAAAACAGAATGATTTACAAATAGAGTTGAATTACGTCAAATAACGAACGATATTGGAAAACAAATAAACGGCCGTACGTCGCCTCCACAAGCCGTTGCCTGTCATGCTGGGGCAAGGATTGAGATTGATAAATTGGAATGATTGATAATTCGGTACGACTAGACTGATTATTAGATTGGCAGAATATATTGGCGAATGAGAATGTGGATGTAAAGAGAATGAGATTCGTCAAGATTAGATCGATTACTTGATTGGCAAAATACATCGTTGAATAAGATTGTATAAGTGAAAAGGTTGAATTTCGGCAAGATTAGATCGATCACTAGATTGACTAAATACATCGTCGAATAAGAAAGCGTATGTGCAGGGATTTAGATCTGTCAAGATTAGATTGATTAGTAGATTGCTAGAATATATCGACAAATAAGATTTTGCATGTAGAGAAAATGAGATTCAGCAAGATTAGATCGATTAGAAGATTGACTGAATATATTGGCGAATAAAATACTGAATGTGAGCGTAGAAATTTTGGACAAATAAGCACGGATTGAAAAATAGAAAGAAGCCCTAGGGCACATCAGGCAACAAAGCGTATGCGATCATGCTGCCATTACTAAAAACAAGAAACTGATTGTAAAGAGAGTTGATTTACGTAGAACAGATACCGATATTGGAGAACGGAAAGGGGCAGCACGTCACATACCCAGACCGTTGGGCGTCACGAGTAAACAAATATGGAAATAATTGAAACTAAAAGATAACTTTCGGATGTTCGAACTTGACAAGCAACGAATAATCATTATTATTACTTTGCTATTGACAACAGCATATTCATGTAATAATGTCCGAAATTATTTAGTTGGACGAGAAAATTATGTAGAATGTGATCAGAAAGGTTTTGTACCGAGACCCACAAAATCATATAGAAAATATAAAAAATTTAGGCGAAGTACAGGGGAGCAAGAATTATTAAAACTTGCACAAAGTGAAAATTTAGCATTAAAAACATACGCATATTGGGCACTTATAGAAAAAAGTGAAATTGAATATCTCGAAATTTTTGAGAAATTATTGCAAGATACCAGCGAAGTTGTTTATGGATGTGGATGTACAAGTAGTTCCGAAAAAATATCTACTACGACCTACTTCAATTATTTTATAACACAACCACCATTTTATAGCCCAGATGGAGAACCCTTAGAAAGATTGAAAACTGATGAAAAGTTGTATAAACTAGACAGCTTAATAGTATTTAGTGAATTACAAGAGGATGATTTACTATGGTATGCATTGGATCATCGAGAATTTACAACAAAGGAAATCTTGGAAAGAATTATTGAATTGGCATTTGAAAAAGATAATGAAGCCTCTGCGAATTATATAAAGGATAATTTTGATAAAGAGTCCTTTGAGATATATAAACAGCAAATTCTTTCATTAAATACAGAAAAGCTAACGGATTTTGGTAAAGAACTATTCGAAAACTTAAAAAGAAAGGGAATATAAAATCGCGAACGCCCAACACAGTGGAGAGCGTACATACAGCCGGTATGTGAAGAACAGATTGAATGATAGACAGGATTAGATTACGGGGAATAACAAATTATACTAGAAAACAGAAATCGGCCGTACGTCGCCTCCACGAACCGTTATGGGCAATATAACAATATGAATAATCCTTTCAAGATAGAACAAGAACATATAGAACACTTGTTGGAACAGAACAAGCCGAAAGAGGTGTTTGATTACATCATTAGACTTTTAAAGGGAGAACAAAAGGACGATATCAATTTCAAACTCTTGTCAATAAGTTATCTAAATTTCATTGCAAGTGAATTTTTTCTTCCGAGAAGAGATGAAATGGGTTTTAAGAAATCACTAGGGAAATCAGAAAAGTTAATCAAAGAATTAAAGGCTTATGATGTAGATGAATTAAAGGGGATGCTATTGAACTTTGAGGCTTCTCTACACCAATCTAAATTCAGATTTAAACTATTTGAAGGAGGAGACTATTTAGAACTATTAGAAAATCATCTTCAGTATGCCATTTCAAATTATTGGAGAAGTTTAAGAAGTTCTGATACTGAAGAAGAAGAGTATAACACACGGAATAACTTAGCAAACTGTCTTGTATCCGCAGGGAGATTTATTGAGGCGATTTCATTATTTAATCAGAACATAGTTAAGAATCCTGATAGATTTCAATCATTAGCATCATGGGGCCATGCGATGGAAATTCTAAAGGAAAAATCAATTTTACCAGACATCCCCTCATTTTATTTTGTACTTGCAGAAAGATATTTTAGGGCAAGAGAGATTGCACCAAATGAGCATACAAAGGAAAATATAGATAGAGGTTTGGAAAGATGCAGATTGAAGTTGAAGACCATGGAGTTGGAACTAAGTACTACAAATTTAGATCGAAACCGAAATGAAGAACGGATTGATTTTGAGAAATTTTCCGAGTATAGAAAGTATGTTCTAACTAACGAACTTTCTTTGAATGAACATGCACTACATTGTCATTGTATTAATTCCGAACATGATAATTTGGGTATTGGGCTTTATATGGGAAGTATTCACCTCAATAATCCCGAAAAACTGAAAGAACTTGAAAGTTATTTAAATAGAATAAAATCTGAATTTGTATTTGCGAGGCTTCTCTTTTACAAGTATGAAACTTTTGATACTTTGGAAAACCAAATCTATTCTGAAGATGATTATAAGAATACAGCAATACAAAATGATGATGAAATCTTGGGATACAAAATTGAACATATAAGAACAAGTTATAGAATCCTTTATGGCCTATTGGATAAGATAGCATCTGCAATTTTAGTTCATTATAGTATTCCTGAGAATGGTAAATCCGTTTATTTTGAAGATGTATTTAGTCAATTTAAGGGTCAATTGTCGGATAAGGATAATATTCATCTCCATGCTTTAAGAAGTATGTCACTAGATTTAAGTCAGTCTTTGGACGGAATCAAAGTAGGGAGTTTAGGGTTTTACAAGAAGATTAGAAATAAATTAGAACATGGTTTATTGATTCTCAATAATAATGAAACAGGTTTGGAAATAAAGGAGATAAATATATTGGACTTTAAATCGTTTGTCTTGGAATTAATGAGATTGACTAGGTCAGCTATATTTAGCCTCAATTATTTAATCCGATCTGAAACATTTTTCAAAGAAATAGAATAGGACTGCCCATAACAAAGCGTATGCGACCATGCCGCCATGTTGGAAATTAGTAACTGATTGGAAAGAGAGTTGAAATTCGTCGAACAGATACCGATATTGAAAATGTAAAAAGGCGTCACGGGCGCATACCCAGACCGTTCCTCGCCATTATGAAGAAGATAAATGATAAGAATACTTCAAATAATCGGAATTCTGATATCCATAACAGGATGTAATTCGAAGCAGGCTGAATTGCAAAAATTATGGATTGCAAAGTATTCAGTTCATCATCCTAATACGGAAAATGAATCAATTAGTAGTGGTCAAAGAAGCATATTTAGATTTGAAAGTGATAGCCTAAGAATAAAAAAATTCTACTTTGATTTTCTGACTGATGAGAGTAAAATCAATGTGGTAGGATACCAAATAAAAGAGGGCATGATTTTATTGAATGAAGGAGACAAATTGGATACGCTTCAATATGAGATTTCGATTGATGGTCTGTCTTTAAATTATGATCAAGAGAATTTCAGAAAATCAGTTTATGAAGATTTATCAGAATACCATTTGGCGAATAGAGAATCAATGTTTTTCGAATTCCTAATTTCTTCAAGCTTTGAAATTTTAGATTCTGTAAGGATAGAATTTAGGAATGACGGCAGCTTAATTATTCCTAATTTTGACTTCCATCTTGGGGATAATCAGTTATGGATGATAGATAGATATGAAGAAGAATTATTCTTAGTAGTTGACGGATTTTTTGGATTTGTATTACATGTTACCGAGATAAATTCTGACGGATTTAGAGGCATAATTTATGGAAAGACCAATAGAGAAATAGTATTTAAGAAATTACCTCAAGAGACAAGATTTAAAGTCAACAACTTGATTGGAGAATGGATAGAACTTAGAGATGAGAATATCTCTCCACCACCGACCTTAAACGAAGAAACAGAATACTATGAAAGGGAACAATTGCTGATTACAAATTCGACTATCCGCAAAAGCAGTTTCTTTCGAGTAGACACTATTGAATGGGAAACAAATAGAGAACAAGATTTGATAATAATACCAAATTTAAACTTAGCAAAAGGAAAAGAACATTGGAAAATAATATCCCTTAGCGAAGTGGAATTGATAATTGAAAGAGTTAGGCAGATAAGGGATGTGAATGGAATTCGTGTTGAAAGAAAAGTATATGAAAGAAAGTGAAAACGGCGAGGAACACAGTGGAGGGCGTTCATACGGCCGGTTTGTTAAGAACAAATTGATTGATAAATAGAGTTGAATTACGGCAAATAACAAAGTATATTGAAAAACAGGTTAGCGGCCGTACGTCGCCTCCACGAACCGTTAGCGGATATAATGGGCTAGGGTAGAGTGGTACTTGAAAAGTATAGATATTTCTGATCGAAAAAATAACTGATGAAGTAATATATCGGTGAATAGATACTGATATGTGAACAAGTCCAGATTGGATAAGACAAATTGATATCTATATGAGTTAATATATCGGTGAATAGGTGCCGATGAGTGAATAAATCCAGATTGGATAAGACAAATTGGTATCTAGAAGAGTTGACATATCGTCGAATAGAAACCGATGTGAGAATAAATCCAGATTGGATAAGACAAATTGATATCTATATGAGTTAATATATCGGCGAACAGAAACCGAAGTGTGAACAAGTCCAGATTGGATAAGACAGATTGATATCTAGAAGAGTTGATATATCGTCGAATAGATACCGATGCGCGAATAAGTCCAGATTAGTTAAGACAGATTGATATCTAGACAAGTTAATATATCGTCGAATAGATACCGATGTGTGAGTAAATCTAGATTGGTTGAGACAGATTGATTCTAAATGAGTTAATATATCGTCGAATAAAAACCTGTGTGTGGACTGGGAATAATTATCTTGAAGATCAAGTTGAAGGGGCAAAAATTCCTTTGGGTACATCCGCTAACAAAGCGTATGCGACCATGCCGCCATATCGGAAAATTAGTAACTGATTGTGAAGAGAGTTGATTTATGTCGGACAGATCCCGATATTGAAAAACAAAAAATGGCGGCACGGGCGCATACCCAGACCGTTGTCGGTAATTGATCAAGACGAATAAAAACTACAGATGAAAATATGAGTTTATACTACAACTTGAATCTCAACATTGAATTTGCATATGATACCCCGAAGGATATAACACATCTTTTTGAGAAGAAAATGTCAGGAGATAATTGGAGTAGATTTGATAAAGAAGTAATCCCATTTGATAACGAAATTGAATACCTTTTTGATCGAAATAAGAGTCTCACTCACCAATGTTTACAGACTTTTCATTTTCAAAAACAAGATTATTTAGGATTTCCTGATTATCGAAAATTTGAACAAAGTTTTTACTGTTTCCATTTAGGCAAAACAATCAAAGATGATGGATTTAATCAAGGAGGATATGAATTAATTGCTTGGCTTGCTCAATTCTCACGAACAAATGGTTATATAGGGGAATATCATGAACCAGAATCTAGACAGGTAAACTTACTTTTTTGTGAATATGGAATTGTGACTGTAAAGAAAGTTGGTACTGATAAGATGTTCAAGATGACTGTATCAGATTTCAAAATGAAACCGATAGATCAGGAAAAGGTGAAGATATACGATCAAGTGAAGAGAGCAATATCCGAAAACAATTATGGCTCTGCAAAACAAAAAATAACAGAGTTACTAGAAATTGATCTTGGGAATGAGGATTTTATGGGGGTTAGAGAATATATTATGGGAAAATACAAAGATAGGAAGAGTTAATACGTATACTTGGAATAATGTTATGACAAGAGATGGATGTAAATGAAACTACCGACAACACAGTGGAGTGCGTCCATACGGCCGGTATGTTAAAAACGGAATGATTTACAGATAGGGTTGATTTACGGCGAATAACAAACGATATAGGAAAATAGAGTTTCGGCCGTACGTCGCCTCCACGGACCGTTGCCTGTCATGCTGGGGCAAGGATTGAGAATGATAAATTAGAATGAATACTAATTCGGTAGGACTAGACTGATTATTAGATTGGCAGAATATATTGGCGGATGAGAATGTGCATGTAAAGAGAATGAGATTTGGCAAGAATAGATCGATTACTAGATTGGCAAAATATATCGGCGAATAAGAGTGTATAAGTGAAAGATTTAATTTCGGCAAAATTAGACCGATCATTAGATTGACAAAATTTGTCGTCGAATAAGAAAACGTATGTGAAGGGATAGAGACCTTTCAAGATTAGATTGATTGATGGATCGGCATAATATATGGTCAAATAGGAATATAGATGCGAAGAGCTTGAAAACTATCAAAATTAGATTGATTACTAGATTGGTAGAATAAATCGACAAGTAAGAGTTTGCATATAGAGAAAATGAGATTCGGCAAGATTAGATCTATTAGAAGATTGACTGAATAAATTGGCGAATAGAATACTGAATGTGAGCGTAGAAATTTTGGACAAATAGGAACGGATTGAGAAATAGAAAAAAGCCCTAGGGCACATCAGGCAACAAAGCGTATGCGATCATGCTGCCGTTACGAAAAACAAGAAACTGATTGGAAAGAGAGTTGGTTTACGTCGAACAGATACCGATATTGGAAAACAGGAAAAGGGCAGCACGTCGCATACCCGGACCGTTGCCTGTCATGCTGGGGCAAGGGTTGAGATTGATAAATTGGAATGATTGAAGATTCGGTAGGACTAGACTGATTATTAGATTGGCAGAATATATTGGCGAATTAGAATGTGCATGTAAAGAGAATGAGATTCGGCAAGATTAGATCGATCACCAGATTGACTAAATACATCGACGAATAAGAAAGCGTATGTGAAGGGATTTAGATCTGTCAAGATTAGATTGATTGTTTGATCGGCATAATATATGATCAAATAGGAATATAAATGCGAAGAGCTTGAAAATCATCAAGATTAGATTAATTAGTAGATTGGTAGAATATATCGACAAATAAGAGTTTGCATGTAGAGAAATTGAAATTCGGCAAGATTAGATCGATTAGAAGATTGACTGAATATATTGGCGAATAAAATACTGAATGTGAGCGTAGAAATTTTGGACAAATAAGAACGGATTGAGGAATAGAAAGAAGCCCTAGGGCACATCAGGCAACAAAGCGTATGCGATCATGCCGCCATTATGAAAAACAAGAAACTGATTGTAAAGAGAGTTGATTTACGTCGAACAGATACCGATATTGGAGAACGGAAAAGGGCAGCACGTCGCATACCCAGACCGTTGTAGGTAATGATGAGTAAAGTCACAATTATATTAATGATTATTAGTTTGACAATCGGCTGTCGAACAAGGAAAATTAATGAGAATTACTTGAATTCAATGGGTATTGAACTAAATGTAGAAAATAGTAAAACTACAATTGTACAATTGAATCGAAGTACTGGAGTTATTTTTCCGAAAAACTATGAAATTAGTTTTAATAGGGACCGACTATCAAAAAGATTTACACCAACACAAGAAGAAATACAAGAAACAGAACTGGAGATAGATAAACAATACTTTAAAAGCGAAAAAAGGTTTATATATAACCAAATCTTCGTCAGGGTTACGGATAATACAACATTAACTGATGAAGATCGGCAGAAGAAATTTCAAGACATTTTGAAATGGAAAACAAAGGAAGCTAGGAAGATCATGAAGTATGATAGACAGTATTTAGGATTTATTGAAAAAGAACAGAAAATATTAGTGATTCAATTCATCGATTTTACTAAAGACCCGTATGGTTTGAAAGACCAATTGACAAAAGAATGGATTTTGGGATTTGATGGTTGGTTTGCAAAAAACACAAGACTTAAAGAATACAATTTAGATACCAAGGAACTCAACGTATTTGGATCGACAGAATTATAGTGAATGGTCACTACCTACAACACAGCGTATGCGATCATGCTGCCCGTATTACAAATGAGATCCTGATTGTGAATGAGGTTGAATTTCGGCAAATAGATACCGATATTGGAAAACGGAAAAGGGCAGCACGTCGCATACCCGGACCGTTGGCTGACATAATAAGACATAACAGATAAAATATGGAAAGTAACGTTATGAATAGATTGACTTTAGAAGAAGCCAAAAGAATAGCATATGAAAAGATAGGGATAGAACTCAGTATCGAAAATAGACCAATCATCTTGGATATTTACACCTTGGAATTTGATTGGGGCTTTATTTTCCATTATAACGGTAAGAAGTACATCGAAACAGAAGATTCAGAATATAGTTATATAGGAAATATTCCCATTTTGGTAGATAGGATAGAGTCTTCGGCAATACGTATAGGAGGAATCGGGAAGATTTTAGATTCAGAAATTGAAAAATATCGCTCGACAAAAGGATATCCGCAAAGGATTAAGTTCCCGATAAAAGAAGATTTAGATAGATTATCACCAATTGATCAAGTTAAGAGACTATTTGGGACTGGTGAACTACTTCAAATCGAAAAGGGGGTAGAATTAGTTGAGAAACATAAGTTGTTTGACCTTCATCAATTTAAGAGTATTGTATTCAATAATGCTTTTCCCAATTGGACATTTCAGGAGCAAATAGCATCCCAGTTTGAAAGTGTTTCAATAGTATTGACGAAGAGCATCGGAAACGACTTCCCTGAAGAACTTCAAATCTTTAATAATTCGACAAGATTAAACCTTAGTGGAGTAAATATCCACGAAATAGGTTCAACAATAGTTCAACTAGATAAATTGAAGTGTATCGAGATCTGGTATTCAGAAGTTGATCAGATAAGTCCAAAGATATTGGAAATAAAGACTTTAGAATCCATCGAAATTATTGACTCAAAATTGGGAGAACAAGCAATAATAATGTTGAAACAGTTAGAAGGATCAAATGGAATCGAAATTATTAGGGCATGATAAGGTACGTCAGCCAACACAGCGTATGCGATCATGCTGCCCGTTCGGCAAAAGAAATCATGATTGTGAATAAGGTTGGATTTCGGCGAATAGAAACCGATCTTGGAAAATAGAAAGAGGGCAGCACGTCGCATACCCGGACCGTTGTAGGCCATAAGCATATCTAATAGTATGACTGAAAAAATAAAAGATATTGAGAACCTAGAAAATGCTAGAAAAAGAATCAAGGACAAAGGAGCCAAGCTGTCAAATTTGTTGATCCATGTTGGAATTGATTATATAAATAAGATTGCAGGCACGATAGAAGTAAAGGATTTTACAGGCCTAAGAGATAGCATTTCTTTCCGAATATCCAGTGCTATTTTTCATCAAGAACTGATGCTCCTTCATAGAAATGAAAGTATTCTTGTTGTTAACAGGGAATATAGAAAAGGAGAAAAATCAAGGCACAATATTGATGTCCTAAATCACTTGCAAAAAGTTGTTTACGAACAATTTATTGTTTTGGAGGATGTTATATATAGTTTGACATCTGTATTCGACTATTTTGGAAATATGGTTGAATATACACTGGGAGGAGATAAAAGGAAAAAGAGGAAGTGGAATAGTTTAGTAAAATTGATCCGTGGACAACCAGACTTTCAAAAACATGATATATCAAATAAGATCATTTCATTTCATATTGATTTTGTTGATCGACTTCATGAATATCGTTCTCATCTGATCCATTTCAAGGAAGAAATTGGAGATTTTACTATCACAGAGGATCTCAACGATGGGAATTGGAAGCTAGAGATATTTGGAGGCACCAAGATGGTGAAGTCCTTTCCTGAATTAAGAAAATATGGAAAGGAGCATAAGTTGACGATCGATTACATAACATTTTGGATAATTAACAAGACTCTAGACTGTATTACAGAGTTAATATTGGCTCTTCAAAGAGATATTGAAAAAAATAGAATAATTAGTTCTAATGAGGAGATCATATCATGGCCCAAGCAAATAGATGAAGAAGAATAGAGGATACGGCCTACAACAAAGCGTATGCGATCATGCTGCCCGTATTACAAATGAGATCTTGATTCTGAATAAGGTTGAATTTCGGTGAATAGATACCGATATTGGAAAACGGAAGAAGGGCAGCACGTCGCATACCCGGACCGTTGTGCGAGATATGTCTGTGTGAAGAACATGAGTTTAAAAGCTAATTCATTAGATCAACGAAATATAAAAACGCGCAAATGAGAAAAGTGTCAATTTTGGTGATAATCCTAGTATTGATAAATTCCTGTAAAAAGGCTGAAGATGATGAATTAAGTATCTTCGAAAGATATTGCAACGAAGAAAGAATACTGGGTCGTTATGGATTAACCGGAGAAACAAAGTCTTATTTTCCTTACGAAAATTCAAGAGAACTAATATTTAGGGATTCATCAAATAGAAGAATCAGTTTTCTTATATCAAATGAGTATGAAAATGAATTTCAAGAGACGCAATTTAATATAGGTCCTGGAAATACAAACCCTGATTCAACTAGATATTGTTATGAAAGAGAGTTTCAGGCAATAACTTACCATAATGAAGATCTAAATTTGAATCTTTCATTGACCTCTACGGTAGAAAATGTTCCAAAAGAGCTAATTTTTTATGATGCTGTTAGAGTCATCGTATATGAGACACCACCTGGAAATGTTATTGATCAACTTATTCAATTAAATATAGTGTCTGATTTTCGTGGTAATAGTTTCCAATTATCAAATCTGATCGGAAACTATGAATTCGAAACTTTGCCTACTTTCCAAGGAGTAATAAGAGTTTTTGAAGATGTATTTCTGAAAATGGAAGATAATGGCCCATTAAAGGGATTATATTTTACGAAACAAGAGGGTGTAATCGGGTTTCTAGATTTAACAGGAAAATTGTGGTTGTTAGATGAAATAAAATAATGAAGAACCTCGCACAACACAGTGGAGCGCGTCCATACGGCCGGTATGTGAAAAACAGAATGATCTACAAATGGAGTTGATTTCGGGCGAATGACAAACGATATTGGAAAACAAATAAACGGCCATACGTCGCCTCCACACACCGTTAGCGGTCATTATATTGATGAGATGAATAGATTTCGAATAGTTGTACTATTAGGGTTAACATTATTAAGTTGTCAAGAAGAGCTATATAATGTACATGACGGAAAGAGCTATGTTAAATATCGAGGAATTCCGAAGAAAGGGTATCCACTATTGGTAAAACAAGAGTTTAAAGACTTTTCCAATCAAGGACCTGATTATCAAATATTAAAGGGAATATTATTGAAAGCAGATAAGCTAAGATTCAAAAAGCAAGTAAATCAAGATATATACGGACAAAGTGTTAAACTGTCACAGTTTGAGTTAGACAATCGAATGAAGATCCCAAGAACAAGATGTATAGGAATGAGGCCTCAAACAATCAATTTTATCGATCGAATTTTATTGTTGGATTTGATGATTGTAGATGATAAGGATAAGGAAATATTATCTCTTATGTTGAAGGATCAAATTAGATATGAGATGAACTATGAGGAACGATTGCATTGGATGATTAAATTAGGAAAATGTAACCTGAATAAATCTAGAGAAGAAACAGAACCTTTGGTGATAATTAGAGAATTAAAAGAAGATAGAGATACAAAGGGAGCTGAATTTTGGATGGATGGAAAATATATAGTGGTGAAACTGTCAGATGATGAAAGGAGAATGGAACAGGCAAGGAAAATGAAACTTAAAGAATGGGAAGAATTATCAGACGAAGATTTACTATTTGACATAAATCATATAGATGAGGAAGGAGTAATATGTTACGCAATTAGTCAATGGGATGAAAAGGTCAGAAATAATTCCATTGGAGGAATTGGATTGGTTGGCAATAACAGCTCAAATTCTATTATTTGTGAGGATCAATTAGAGCTTCTGAAGGAAGATAAAATAGATGAGATTTTAGTGGACTCGATATTAAGAAACGACCGCTAACAAAGCGTATGCGACCATGCCGCCATTTCGGGAAATTAGTAACTGATTGAGAAGAGATTTGATTTATGTTGAACAGATCCCGATATTGAAGAACATAAGAAGGCGGCACGGGCGCATACCCAGACCGTTATGCACAATAATGGAAGCAGTGAAATAGAAATTGATGAAAATTGGAAAGTTTAGATTCGTCCTATTACTGATTTGTTTATCCCAAGTATTGAATTGTACTGATAGTATGAAGAAGGAAAATATATTGACTCGATTTTCATCTATAGATACATCAAAAGAAGATAATGTATTAGATCCAGATGAACTTGGATATTATTGTCAATCTTCAGATTTGAAAGATAAGAAGAATCAATTGTGGATAGATCAAGATGTAAAATTGATAGATTTTGTAAATGAGTTATTCAACAAGGACGAAAGGATAGAGAACCTAGAATCCAAATTATCAGAATGGGACAAAAGTATAGATTCCTTGGGAAAGGATTTAGATTATCTGAGGTATAAGTATGATACAAATTACTTGACCATTGAAATTAAGATGGTTGTACATGAGAATGAAATCCTAGAACTGGTAATTGATTATGAAAGTTTTGAAAACCTGATTAAAGATTACTATTACCAAGAAATAGCTTTTCCTCTAATGTGCGAATATGGTAAATTAAGATATATAGGATGGGATAAAGAGAGAATAGAAAAATACCAAAGGAAGTACAAAGAGAATTATTGGTTAATTGTGAAAAAGGGATATAGGAATAGACGATATGAAGCGATTGATTTTTTTACCTATCCAATAGCAAGTGAGGAATTTAGATATTCGATGTATCATGTGAAATGGCATTATATGAAAGAAGCGATGAACCACATTAGATACTTTCTAATGAACGAAGATCAAGAAGCATTAAGGCAGATAATGAATTCAATACTTCCATTAGGTAGAGAATTTGGAGCACATGGATTGAAATATTTGGTAAAAAAAGGAAAGATCATCCTGAATAGAGAGGAGGAACTAGAACTTGAAGAAGTTCTTGATAATTCTAGTAGAGAAATTTTGATTGGAGAAGATTATAGTCAATGGGGAGAAGTACCTGAAGAATTAGACTTGGAACAGAATTTTGAGAAGTACCTGAAGGAAGGATAGTACTGTGCATAACAAAGCGTATGCGATCATGCTACCTTTTATGTCAAATAAGAACATCAATGAAAAGGAGTTGATTTACGTCGAATAGATACCGATATTGGAAAACAGAAAAAGGGTAGCACGTCGCATACCCAGACCGTTGGCAGCAACTAGTATATCGTGAAAATTAGAAATATAAATAGTAGTAGAGAAGTAGTCATACTTGGACTAGAACATGATAAATATCTGATTTATCCAGATGTATCAGGAATGGCAAGTTGGTCAAATAAAATCGATTATGAAGAATTGCATGAAGAACCAGACTATTTAGTATACGATGAACAAATCGTTGGAAGAAAAGTCGTAGAAATATACAAAAGACAACACGACATAGATTTCTATTCTGGTAAACTTAAAGAAAACGAAAGTTTATCTCCCCAATATTTTGAACAGAAAAGATTAAGGATTGCCCTAGAGAAACTTGAGCTAGAACATAATTATGCAGATACAGAATACCCTTTTGAAACAGACTTCTATTTTGGGATGCTGATTGGGAAACTTGAATTGATTAATGAAATTATAGATATCCAAATCTTGAAAGAAGAGTCTCATTCCAGATTTGCATGGTACAAAGGGAATATTGAATCCGAGTATGGAGATGAGATAACAAATACTGAATTAGAAATCGGGATAATTGATTTGTGCAGATTTCTTTCTAAGAAGTTGGTATTTGATGATAACCAGGAATACTTATTCACCGATATCTATTCGTTGTGGAAGACTTTCCTTCTTGGAGAAAACTGGTCTATTTATGGAAAGATTGATTTGGAAAACGAATACAAACCCGAATTCAACTGTAATCTTATTACTGATCAGAAAGGATATCATGTTTGTTATGAATTCAATAACTGGTAAGAATTAGCTGCTGCCAACAAAGTGGAGTGCGTACATACGGCCGGTATGCGAAAAACAGAATGATTTACAAATGGAGTTGATTTACGGCAAATAACAAACGATATTGGAAAACAAATAAACGGCCGTACGTCGCCTCCACACGCCGTTGTAGGCAATTATGGAAAACATCAATGAATTTGCAACAGGAATAAAATGAATTTGAATGGCAAGAGTCGGCGATAGGGTAAGACTAAATTACTTCCTACAGGAATTTGATATTCAAAAATATATTGATGGAGAACAATTGTATTCTTTCAAGAACATACAATTAAACATTCCAGATCCAGATCATGAGATGCCAATAAGGAATTCTGAATTTCTACCAAGCTGGGTACCAATACTGATGACAAATTATGAAGAAGATTTGTTGGAAGTACGGTTTGAAAATAATCGAGATATTGGGTACACAAAATCATTTAAAATTGATTTGACAAATGCTATTAAAGAGCACGAAATCATAATAAATGCTTTACCAAAGGATGAACAAGCTGGAGGGAACTATCAGGTTTTTGTGGATTTTATTCAAAACATTCTAGATGTTAATGCAAATTTTGCCTCTGGTTTAATTACAAAATTAGAAAGAAAGTGGTCGATACAGGATTCATTTCAGACTTTCTACGAATCAATTTTCAAAGAAGAGCTTCAAAGAATACGAGAACAGGAAATCTTCCTATCTGATCAAGAGTTCTTTAGTAATTCATGGAAAAGATATTTACCAAGAACAGATTCCGGGGTAACAAAAACTGTCATTAAGAACATAGTTTTTATTTGGACAATTCCACCAACCAAGTTTGCTTGGTACCATCAATTTGTTCAAGAAATTATTAAGAAAGGCCTAGACAGAAAAACTATTGCAAAATTAGGATTTAGTGGAATTTCAGTTTCGAATGAAAGACCAGGGAAAACTATCAAAAATCGGGTTTGGTTTACAATAGATTCAGAGAATCGCAAGTCGACGGATAGACTACATTATAAGTTATCGTATGTGAATAAAAAACAAGAACGGCGAGAAATTGAAACAGAAAATATTTGGGATAACAAAGAATTCCAGGAAATCTTGGATAGAATAGACCCAGCAGTTTGACCTATTGGAAACTGCCTACAACAAAGCGTATGCGATCATGCTGCCCGTATTACAAATGAGATCCTCATTGTGAATGAAGTTGATTTACGTCGAATAGATACCGATATTGAAAAACGGGAAAAGGGCAGCACGTCGCATACCCGGCCCGTTGGTCGTAATCATAAGGTGTATCTTCCCGAAATAAGGTCAAAATAAATTGAAACAATGAGTTTGAAATATTAAAGTCAAAATATAGATGATCCAATACATAAAGAAATTAATTAAATTCATTACTGAAAAACTGATTCGATTTAAAAAGAAAATATATATGAATAAGGATAGCTTTAAAAAATATGAATTAGATAAGGATAGGGAGGAGGAACTATGGAGGGACTCAATCATAATATTTGATACCTCAGCTCTAATCGATTTTTACTATTATCCTAAAGAAACTCGACAAGATATTTTTGATAAGATATTCGAAAGCTTAAAAGGCAGGCTATGGGTTCCATTTCATGTTCAATTTGAATATTTGAAGAACCGAAAAAGTATAATTGAAAAACCGATCAAAGAAAAGTACGACCCATTGAAAGAGGAAAAAATTCAGGAATTAAAGTCTGCGGGTAAGAAAATCAAAAAGATTTCAGAGCAAATTAAAAATGATACAAAAAAACCTGAAAGTCATCCATATTTAGCTCAGGATAAAATCGATAATTTCATAGAATTTACGAAAGAAATAAACAAGCGAATAATAGACTTTGAAGGAGAATTGACTGAAGAGATTCAAAAACAAGAAGCAGAAATAAAGGCATTAAATACTGATGACACAATACTTAAGGCTTTTGAAGAGAGTATTCAAGTTGGAGAAGAGCTGCCATTTGCTAAGATAATGGAAATTGTAAAGGAAGGTAAGCTAAGATACGAATTCAAGATTCCTCCAGGGTATATGGATCTGAACGAAAAAATTGGGTCACAAATATTTGGAGATCTAATTGTTTGGAAACAGATATTGAGTTATTCTAAGGCAGAAAATAAGAGTGTAATATTTGTTTGCAATGACTTGAAAATTGATTGGTGCTATAAAGATACAAGAAACAGAATCGAACGTCCGAGGGAAGAACTAGTGAAAGAGTTTAATGATAACACTAATCAAGAATTCTGGATGTATAATCAATCACAATTTTTATACAAAGCTAAAGAACTTCTTAAAGTTGAGTTAGAGGATTCAAAAATTGAAGAGATATCCCGAGTTATTGATAGTCGGAATAGAAATGTACTTATTTTTAGATGTGGCTACTGTAGACAAGAGAATTCAGTTCCCGGAAAGAATTTATTTTTTGATTTTGAAGCCATAAGTGGTTCGGAAAGAAGCATGGGAGAAGAGACTCAATATCAAGCAATACAATCGATTGGATGCTTTAATTGTGGTAATGAAATGGATGTTACATCCGAAATATGGGAATATCCAGTAGGAACACATAATTATGATAGGATTAGTATTGATAAAGGACAGATATTACAAAGTCCAGATTTTGTTAGCAAATTTTGGGATGAATATCACTCCTCCCAAGAATCCGATTATTTTGATGAACCAGACTTGGACGAATTAAGAAATAGATAGAAGACTACGACCAACACAGTGGAGAGCGTACATACGGCCGGTATATTAAGAACAAAATGATTGATAAACAGAGTTGAATTACGGTAAATAACAAAAAAGTATATTGGAAAACGGATTATCGGCCGTACGTCGCCTCCACGAACCGTTGGTGGTCATTATCTTGTATACTTCAGATGGCTTTTGGCCTAATACATAATTTAAGTTGAAAATAGCAGTAATGGAATTCAAAGAAAGAATAGGACTAATCAAGGAGTTAATTGCTAGCGATCAATTAGAAAAGGCTATTTTCTACTTGAAGGAAGAGACACAATCTCAGGGGAAACACAATGAAGTATTAGCTTACCAAGGAGAGTTAAATGCGCTGAAGAAGAGAATTCGATTAAATGATATTTCGGAAGATGGTAAAACCAGATCTTTGAATAGACTTCGGTTTTCCCTGCTAGATTACTGCGACACTCTAATAAAAAGTAAGGAAAATAATTCAAATCAATCACCATCTTGGGTTACTCAAAATTTTAAGAATTTAATTGAAGATAAAACTAAGGGGTTTATAGGACGTGAGTGGTTGCTTTCAGAAATAGAAGAAAGAATAAAAAGGTCAACGAAAGGATATATAATTATCAAGGGTGAACCTGGCATAGGTAAATCTGCAATCCTAAGTAAGATAATTCTTGAAAATATTAATGACTGCATTTATCATTTCAATGTTCGTTCTAGTGGCCTGAATACAACTTACAATTTTGTCAAAAACATTTTGCATCAATTATGTGAGAAGTTTGGAATAAAGGAATATATGATTACGAGTGAATCTTTGCAAAATGGAATACTCTTTCATGAAACATTAAACAGAGTATCAGAAATCCTTGTGAAAAAAAATAAGAAACTACTAGTTGTTATTGACGCACTAGATGAGGTGAAAAATAAGAACAAGACACTTATAGAAGAATATAATATTCTCTATTTGCCGGAATATATTCCAGAAAACATCTTTTTTGTTCTATCATATAGAACAGAAACAGATAATGATTTTTTCCTCAAAATCAATCCAATTTTAGATATCAAAGTGTTGAATCAAAAAGACAGCTTAAATAGGGCAGATTCAAAAAAATTCATTGAAAGATCAATTAATTTAAAAGGTATAAAAAAATATTTGACATCTAATAGCCTTTCGCATAGAAGCTTCATAGAAATAATGCTAGAAAAGAGCCAAAGTAACTTCATGTACCTAAAGCATGTATTACCAAAAATAGAACAAGGATTTTATGAAAGTCTAGACGTAAATGAGCTTCCCATAGGACTAAAAAACTATTATGAGGATCATTGGAAAAAAATGATACAAATAAAATCCGATACTTGGTACACAGATGAACTGCTTATAATTACTCTTTTGTCATTAACAGATTCACCTCTATCTACCAGGACGATTTCGGAAATTTTAAGAATTGGAATAAGTAAGGTAACGGGATCTATCAATTTTTGGAGGGAATTTTTATTTATTGAAAGTTTGGGATTTGATATTCCGGCATATCGAATATATCATTCAGCTTATAAAGAATACCTGAATGAAAAAAGTGATATAAGAGAAGAAAGAGGATTAGTCCAGGACTGTTATGTAAACTATTTTATGGGATTGGATTCGAATCACAATTAATTATGGAAGGAATCGAAGAGAAAGTAATTTCAACTAACAATCAGAAAATTCGATATACTGAATTAATTACTAAATTGATCAATTGGAATAGAGGTATGGACTTATATAGATTAATGAACGAAGACAATTACCTAGAGGAATCTTACTTTTATAAGGAGATTAATATTCAAGAATTTTTACATGAATTGAATGATGCATTCACCCTAATAGAACAAGAAGAAAGCATTGATAAAGCGGAAGAGTTTATTCCTAAGTTTGTTGAATTTCTTGTGAATAGATTTGCTGAATCAGACCCTGTTGTTACTCCTGATGTAATACATTCAGCCTTAGCCTATAAAGAAGGTACAAAATTTTATGAATCGGTATTATTGTATCTGACTGATAAGAACTATCTTCTAGAAAGTAATATTGACACTGATTTGGAGAGAAAATACCTTACAGTCTTCCAAATTAAATTAGCATCCATTAATAGAGCTAAAGGTAACCTATCAATTGCAATGAAGCTTTTGAAAAGATGTCAGGAAAGATTAGAGGTGTTATCGATAAATGATGAATCATATTTAGTCGAATTTTCAAAATTAAAGTATGACCTTGCTTTTATACACGTGATTCAAGGTGATGGCGTTAAGGCAAATCAAGAGTTCGAAAAAAGTATAAGATACTCCCAAACAGCAAATAAGTTAGTTGGAGCGTGGATCAGCAAGTGTGCGCAGAAAAAATGGGGATACCTATATGAAGTAAACAGCTTAGAAGAATTTGAAAATACTATTCTTCAGGCATGTCATGAATTTAAGGAATTAAGTCAGAAAGATTCCAATGCAGAGAGATGGGTCTATAATTGTTACTTAAACTTATTTAGAGTCTCATATTATAAATCCGATTCAAAAAGTAGTAAGAAATATTTCTCCCTTATTGAGAAGGATAAATGGGCAGAAAAATTTAATATTAAAAATTCTCCGCAGTTTATTACTATGCAGCCAAGAATTCATTATTTAGAGGGGAAAACGTTAGATGCTATTTCAGGTTATGCTTTTATACCTCAGAACAAGGAAGAGCTAAATATGAGGTTTAAAGAACTTAAAGAGAAGGAGAGATTTTATATTGATAACGATGGTTTTTCCGAGTATTATTATGATTTAGGCAATATGTATCTTGAGCTAGATCAAATAAAGAATGCTATGAAATTCTACAGATTAGGTCTACTAATCCCTCCAAACGGAAATGTACCTTTTCAAAATTGGATCACAAGGAAATTAGATGCTTTACAAAATACTAAATAGTTAAGAAGGGTAAGGAACGACCACCAACAAAGCGTATGCGATCATGCTGCCCGTATGGCAAAAAAGATTTTGATTGTAAATGGATTGTCTTACAGTGAATAGATACCGATATTAGAAAACAGGAAAAGGGCAGCACGTCGCATACCCAGACCGTTGGCTGACATATATTACTGACAAATGGATGTTGAGAATTCAATAAAACTACTAATTGCTAAAGGAAAGACTGAAGATGCTGTAAAGCTACTTCTAAATATATCCTCATCTAGAGAGATACTTATACTATCAAATAGATTATCAAGACTGAAGATCGATAAAAGAGAGGGAGTACTTACAAATGAAGAGTATGCAGTACAATTAAACAAGATCAATGTTGAGATTCTTGGATTGTTTGATAAAGAAACGATTGACAGAACAACCTCTAAATCTATTGATTATGAATTTATTACCAGTCTGAATAAACCATCTAACTTATATCTGTTTCTCATTGGAGGAGCACTAATAGTAGCTATTTCTATTTTCGTATATATATTGTTTCCAAATAATCCAGGAAGATCTATGCAAGATTCTACAAAGGAGAGAGTTGAGCGTCTAGATCAAGAATCAAATACAATCAATACTGAATGTACTACGAATATCTTAACAGAAGAACATTCCATTTTTTGGGACTGTATTGATACTCATATCAGCAATAGGGAATTTGAGAAGGCAATTGTAATTTTAGAAATGGCAAAAAATATGACAAATGATTCCGATAAGACCAAGGACATAAATGACAAAATCAATGATATAGAAATAATAGCGAAGTTAAGACTTGACGATGCAATTGGATATTTTAGTGAAAACTTAACTATAACAGTAAAGAATAAAAAGGAGGGGTTAGTTAGAAAGGATGGTAAAGTGATTTTTGAACCAATTTTTGAATCCATAAATCCCCAGGATTTTTATCCATTAATTGAAATCGTGAAATATGGTAAGATCGGATTTATTGATACTGTCGGCAACTACATATTTTATCCAAAGTTTAGCAATGCAAATCCCCAGGAGTATTATCCACTAATTTCTGTTGAAGAGAATGAAAAGATTGGTTTTATTAATAAATCTGGAGAAATACTAGTTCCCTTGGAATTAGATTCTGTAATGTATGAAAGTGATGGTATGATAGGTGTATTAAAACAAGATAAATGGGGATATATTGATACCACTGGAATTGTTAGAATAAATCACAGATATAGTTCTGTGGGTTATTTCGAAGGAGGGCTTGCAAAGGTCAGAGAAAACAACAATGAATTCTTGATTAATAAGCAAGGTAAAAAGGTAAGTGAATGAATACGTCAGCCAACAAAGCGTATGCGATCATGCTGCCCTATGGCAAAAAGATCGTGATTGTGAATAGGGGTGAATTTCGGCGAATAGAAACCGACATTGGAAAACAGGAAAAGGGCAGCACGTCGCATACCCAGACCGTTATGCTCAATCATAGATAAGTAATAAATGAACCCACAAGAATATAGAGAATTAATTGATCACTTCCTAGATTCGATTTTGTCAAGCGAATATCCTGGTTTGCATGGCGAACTTATTGATAGACTAAATGAAAATCCAGAGTTTAGATTTGACCGAGAGGAAAATCCCAAGGGGACACTTATTTCTATGATACTTGAAACGATAAATATATTGGAAAACAACTCAAGTGATAACTATGAGATTATTCTAGAAAGACTAAATTCTGTTATAGACACTAATAGTGGCGAGCCAATAAATAAAATTGAAATAATATTGGGGGATGACACATCCGATGGGCTTCAGGTAGGATTAGATGAATTACCTAATTATGCTGAATTAATTTCTGAATTAGAAGGAATAATAAACGATATAAACAACGAAGAATAATGGGATTAGAATCTATAAGAAAGAGAATAACAAGAGCTTTTAATAAAAAGTTAGGAATAAGCAGAAAAGATGCGAAAAGGTTACTTCCGATTAAAGATTCTCATGGCAAGTTATATGAAGCCTATATCTTAGCTCATGTTTGTGGAGAATTAAAAAATAAAGAAGGAGTCTCGCTAAAGTTATCTAAAGGAAGTAAGATAAGTTTCAAACAGAAAGGAGGACCAATTAATAGAAAATACCCATATATCGAAGTAATTAAGTCTTTAAAAACAATTGGCGAAATACATTTAGATGTTGAATTCATGACATTAAGTTCTATGAATGCAGTATCTCCAAATGAACGAGGATATTATCATGAATTAGATATTGCTATGTTTAAACCAAACCTTCCAAATCTGGCCAGGCCAAAACATGATGAAGTGTATTTGGCGATTGAATGTAAGAATACGGCGATGAAAAAAAGTTATTTGAGGGAAGTTTTGGGGTTGAGAAGGGAACTAAGTTTCTTACAAACTTTTACCTATTCAACAATATTCCAGAATTGGCCAAAAGATGAATTAGGAGTCAATCCTGCATCCTGTATTTTTTTGTACTGCAGCGACCGATCCGTAGAAAAGTATTCTGACCCAGGAATACTTCATGAAATTGAATTCAAGTATATGAAGATAAAATGAGACTGAGCATAACAAAGCGTATGCGACCATGCCGCCATTTCGGAAAATTAGTAAGTGATTGATAAGAGATTTGATTTACGTCGAACAGATACCGATATTGAAGAACATAAAAAGGCGTCACGGGCGCATACCCAGCCCGTTACCTACTATTATGAAAAAAGTAACCATAATAATATTTGTGCTTCCGGTAATTGTATTAACTGGATGTAGTCGAAACACACAAAATGTGAAATCAAATACCAGCGATGACTTGATAAATATTGTTGGGACTAGGTTGTCATTTCCCAAATCAACATTTGAAGCATCGAAGGAAATAACTGGACTAAAAGGTGAGAATGATGCTTTAATATTTGTGACTGAGATTATGAATAACAGTTATGAATCACAATTAGCGAATCTGAATATATCATTTATTGAAAAGAGTGGTGCGGAAATTATAGAGCAACAAGAATATTCGATTGACGGGTATACAGCAAAAAAAATAGTTACTAAATCACCTGATGGTTTAAAAATTAGAATGATATTATTTGGAGATAGTGACTTCTGCACTGTTATTACGGCAAGACATTATCTAGGTGATATAGGATCAGAAGAGGAAATAGAATTTCTTTTAGATAATATACACTATAATGCAAATCTAAAAGTGAATTCTCTGGAATTATCCCCGTTCGTTATCGATGGAGAATATGAAGGATTTAAACATTTTGTTAGATCCCAAAATACACACTTCTATACGAGAGATGGGAAAGAAAGAATAAATATGAATAAAGACCCTTCTCTGTCAATCATGTATGGGGAATTGTCAACTGGATCAATTGCAGATTCAATATTAAAAGAATCGCTGTTTGCTGAGAATCCTTTGAAGTATAAAAAAATGGTAAATGGGTATGATGCTTTCGAAGGTGTATTCGAGGATGAGAAAGGTGGAAGAGAATACATCTTATGGCTGGAAGAAAATAACCGATATATAATAGTAAGAGGAACGGCATTCGTAGATATTGAGAATACAATATCTGATTTCAAAAAATTTGTATATCAAATAAAATTTAAAGAAAAACAGTAGGTAACAAAGCGTATGCGATCATGCTGCCCGTATTACAAATGAGATCTTGATTGTGAACAGAGTTGATTTACGTCGAATAGATCCCGATATTGGAAAACAGAAAAGGGCAGCACGTCGCATACCCAGCCCGTTGCCTGTCATGCTGGGGCAAGGATTGAGAATGATAAATTAGAATGAATACTAATTCGGTACGACTAGACTGATTATTAGATTGGCAGAATATATTGGCGAATTAGAATGTGGATGTAAAGAGAATGAGATTCGGCAAGATTAGATCGATTGCTAGATTGGCAAACTACATCGGCGAATAAGAGTGTATAAGTGAAAAGCCTGAATTTCGGCAAGATTAGATCGAACACTAGATTGACTAAATATATCGTCGAATAAGAAAGTGTATGTAAAGGGATAGAGATCTGTCAAGATTAGACTGATTGTTTGATCGGCATGATATATTGTCAAATCGGAAAATAGATGCGAAGAACTTAAAAACCATGAAGATTAGATTGATTACTAGATTGGTAGAATGTATCGACAAATAAGATTTTGCATGTAGAGAAATTGAGATTCAGCAAGATTAGCTCGATTAGAAGATTGACTGTATGTATCGGCAAATAGAATACTGAATTTGAGCGTAGAAATTTTGGACAAATAAGAACGGATTGAGAAATAGAAAGAAGCCCTAGGGCACATCAGGCAACAAAGCGTATGCGAACATGCTGCCATTACGAAAAACAAGAAACTGATTGTAAATAGAGTTGATTTACGTCGAACAGATACCGATATTGGAGAACGGAAAAGGGCAGCACGTCGCATACCCAGGGAGTTGCATGCTATTACTACGGTAGATATGATTAATTGAAACAAGAAGAGTAAAATATAGACAATTAGTAATATTGAAC